>Ga0326512_10002252_pt1 | contig 14301 bp, 15 predicted proteins | sample 1_2617_0518_D_FD_203652 | JGI IMG/M metagenome (GOLD analysis project Ga0326512, IMG submission 203652) | Bovine rumen microbial communities from UC Davis, California, United States - 1_2617_0518 | ecosystem: Host-associated > Mammals > Digestive system > Stomach > Rumen | place: USA... | reverse complement strand
TTGTCTTTCAATACCGGAATGGACACGCCGAATACACTTTACGGTAACCAGAGCCTTGTTGGATGGGGTAAGTTCTTTATGACCGATTGGATAGGTCGTGCTGGCAAGAGCAATGAATACGAGGTTATTGCCGACCTTGGCAATGAAAACGTAGCGGTTGCTTCTCCGTATAACGACCATAAGATCGCTATGGACAAGACTGACAAGGCAACTCTCGACAAGGTAGCCGGAATATGGACTGACTACTACAACGCGAATCGAGATTACTTCCTCAAGTTTGTTCGTGGATAAGCGATTCGGCTGGCATTTGCCAGCCGTTTGCATTTAAATTACTTGGTTGCTATATTTCCGGACATGAACGACAAGAACGAATATATCACCGTAACACAGATGCTCGAGTACATGCAGAGTCATCCGAAGTCTCTCAACATGTACAACGACATGACCATACACCGCCAGACATTGCTCGACCCGGTACAGCACAGCAAGATTTTCATCGGCAGATTCCTATGCGAGTTTGAGCCGTTGACCGGAGAAAACTTCGCGATTACTTGCAAGGCGTTGAGAATTTTCCACATGCCGTTGACTAAGAAGACTGTCGACTTGATGTCCAGCCGTTACGAACGCCGTATCCTTCCTGACCGGTGTGACCTTCCGGCTGGTACGAACCTCAGTTACCTTTACTTCGGCGGTGCTACGGAACCGATCGGGTACTGGTATTTCGACGAGCGCACTGGTCTCCGCCGTGCATATCTGTACCATGTGTCATCTGACAAGTCGTTCATCCTCAAGTTCGATTGCGACTTCAAGTTCCTTATTGACGACTACGGTTTAGAGCATTGCGTAAGCGAAGCCTATGTCGCCAAGAAGATTGCAGAACTTACGGCTCCGCCTAAACCGGAAGCCGAAAAGAAGCCTGGAATCGTATATCGAATTGTCCAGAAAATCAAGGATTTTGCTTCAAAAGAAAGGAAACAGTAAAAATGTGTAACCCAGCAGAAGAGAAAAAACCTCTGAAAATCACCGTCCAGTACCTTGACGATACCGTCAAGCGTCTTTCCATTGATAAGAAGGGAAACTGGATTGACCTTTATGCCGCTGAGACTCTGATTATTCCGAAGGGCGAGTGGAAACTTGTGCACCTCGGAGTCGCCATCAAGCTTCCGGAAGGCTACGAGGCACACCTCGCACCGCGTTCCTCGACGTTCAAGAACTGGCATGTCATCCAGACTAACTCTGTCGGAGTCATCGACAACTCCTATTGCGGTCCGAATGACTGGTGGAAGATGCCGGTGTATGCTATGGAAGACACCAAAATCGAGAAGGGTAAGAAAATCGCCCAGTTCCGTATCATGGAAATCCAGCCGAAAGTAGTGCTTGAAGAAGGCAAGATGGAAGGTGAAGACCGTGGCGGTTTCGGTTCGACCGGTAATGTCTAATCAGGTTTCGTTATACCTTGGAGGTCGTGCTTCGGCACGGCCTTTTTCGATAAACTCAGGCATATGAGAGAGCTTCTTCACTTCCTCGCACCGTACTTGGGTGCATTCGGTTCGTTCCTGTTTGCTGTAGTCAACGTTCCGATTATTGTTAAGATATGGTGTCAGAAGTCGACCGAGGGGTCGTCGCTTCTGTTCGTAATTATGTCATTCGTTGCGAATATCTGCTGTGGACTGTTCGTCCTTGACAACAACTTGACTACCGGCGTATGGCAATACGCACTTTATGCGAACTACGGGTTCGCATTTGTTTGTTGCTGTGTTCTCTTGTACTTGTTCTGGAAGTTCCGAAAAAAGTAGAATGAAGTAATTTCCTTAGTGCAAAAACTAACCAAGGAACTTTGCATGTCATTTTCACCCAATATTCCACCGAGAAGTACATTCGGACTTTCCAAGTCCTTTGCAAACATCTCATTCAGCAACAATTTCACGCCGGACGATACCACCAGAATAACGTTCAGCAACTTGCCGACGATTGACCAGTCCAAGCCGAATCCAGCGCCAGAAGTTAATGACGACTGTCTCAATCTCCACCCAAATAGTCCTTTAACGACTGGCGGTATAACAATGCCGAACCCGTCCGAACGCAATCGGAATGAGTTCAAGAAATGGACGGCTCCGCAAGCTCCTAGCTGTGCCGACATCATCCGTGCAAGCAATGCCAATCACAACCTTGAAGAAAACGACAAGCTTCTTGACACAATCAGACACGATGGCGAAATTGATGACGCCGCCGTCAATGATGAATTGAAAATAAAGCCGTTGGAAACCCGTTCCCAGATGGCTGAAGAGCACGACGTGACCGACGAGGAACTCGAAGATACAGTAAAAGCAAATGCCGAAGCCGTGTCCGAGAACTCCGGCGAAATCTGGATTTCGACTGTTCTCGCAGACGGTCTGTTGAGCAATCTTGAAAATATCAAGGAAATAGCCAAGAATTTCTCCAACTTGATCAATTCCGAGACTGAGTGCTATAACAACCGTGACAAGGTCAAGACCGACAACCGTGGCGAAACACGCCTTGCGGTAAATGCAAACCAGTTCAAGAAGTTTGTCGACATGTACAAGTCTTACTGCCAGCTTGCGACTGCTGCCATGAACGATATCCTCAGCTGTGTACCTGAAAAGCCGGTGGAAGTTCCTATCCACCCGAACCGTACGGCGACATCGGAAGCTAATCAAACTCCGGATGGTACGATGAGATATCGTGATAAGAATACGCCGACTGGTGAGGATATCGACAAGCAGTTTGCCGAAGAAAAGAAGGATTATTCCTATCCCGGATTTCCGTTCACTCCGGATGGAGTCGCCTCGGTTACCGGCGGTCCGTGCCAAGCTTACGGTACATACCGTCTCGGTACCGCATTCAATATGGATGATTTGAGCAAGTTACCGGCTATAACCCCGGCTCAGTACAAGGCAACTCTGAATGAAGTAACAAATGTAAACAATTCTTTCAACATACCTAACGTGGTTGCCGATGCCGCTAGATATGCTAATAAGTATCAATCGCCGAATATGGCTCCGTCTACACCGCAGACTCCGCCACCTCCGCCACCGTATGTACATCCGTTCGGCAGTGAACATCACGACAAATTTGATGCCATGAGCGGTACTCTTCAACCGTTCAATGTAATGCCTACGCTGAAAAAGCCGAACATGGGCGACTTGCCGAAGGAACTTGTCCAGCTGATTACGAAGCTACCGCGTGATTTCTGGAAATACGAAATCAACCAGAAGGACTCCGGTACTGACGTACAGCTTACCTATGACGTCCAAGAACGTCATCTCCAAATTTCCTTGCTATCCAACAACACCGTGTTCATTACCAGCAAGAAGAAATTCCGCGGCGATTACACGACCAATTTCAAGTGGAACGACTGCGTGATTGGATCGAACCGACAGCTGTTCATCAGCTGGCTCGCCAGCTGGATCCATTCGCTCTTCGACTAATCCGGTGACAAATATTCAAAAGGGATGCCGAGTTCGGCATCCTTTTTGCGTTTTGTAGGAAAATTGCTATAATTATGAAAAAGAGGTTACAATGTCTATAAACGCAAACAACTATATTGAATTGGCTCATACATCCGATTCGTTCTATGTACTATCCAACGGCAACGGCATGTACTTCGTGAGAGACTTTGACAAGCCCAGTCTCGAACATCCCATGTTCTGCTCTAACAATGTCCGAGAAGCGACCCGCTATGACTCGCTGGACAAGGCTAATGAAGCACACGCAGCTATCATGTCATGGCGTTGCAGTGGACCGGAAGACGTCAATCGGCTGGCACAAAAATTCCTAGCCGATTGCAAACCGCAACAAGTTTTCCACACGGAACGGTTTGAAATTCCGAAGGACGTCATGATTAGAAGCGCAAAAATGGGTCAGGCTGTCGCGGATTTCGTCGACATCTTTAAGGAGTAAAGAATGGTAGCACACAAGCAAATCAAGACCGGCGTAGCCGACGTCGACAAATGGCTAAACAAGCACGAGATTCCTCTTGCTAATGTCCAGATTGCCGTCGGTATGTCCAAGTGCAGTTCGTTCTACATGGTGTTCTACAATACCGACGACGACAAGCATCCAGACATGGATTAAGCGATGAACTGGGCGAGCGAACGACCAATTTGAGACACTATTCCGGTTACGAGGGCGTTTCCCATGAGGAACGCTCTTTTTGTATTTGTGACGCCTTCCGTATGGTTGTCCGGGAACATGTTCAATCGTTCCAGTTCGACCGGCATGAGCCTACGGTAGCGACCTGAAGGAGTCTTTACGACATGCTTGAACCGTGACGGAGCCGTTCCGCCCTCTCCGGTAATGATGGTCCGGGACGGCTTCTCTGGGCTGTCAGGGAATGCCATCGGTCCTTCAGTATAGTTGTACTCGAAACCTTCCGAAGTCACACGTTTCTCGCTCTTGCCGCCCTTGAGATATTCCCATCTGGGCAAGTCCTTCTCAGAAATGAAGAACTCCTCCGGCACATCCTTCTCGTCCACGAGAACGTCGCCGAGCGTTATGCGGTAGCCGTCATACTGTGGCTCGACGTCAACGGTAGTGACTTTTCTTCCGCGTAGTACGCCAGCCGTGAAGAACGGAGATGTCTTTTTGCCCTTGTTGAACTCGTCGGAAACCTTTACCAAGTCTTCGTCAAGGGTGAACGTGTTCAGCTTTCCCTTCTTCGACTGTACAGCCTTGAACGCGGCTCCAATGACACCGGCGTAGATGACTGTCTCAGGAGACTGGGAACGTATCTTTGTAGCCAGTTCCTCGTCGTTGCGGTACGCGACCATGTAGGTACGTCGTCTGCGCTGTGGCATGCCGTAGTCGGCCGCGTTTATCACACGCCATTCCACGTCGTAGCCGAGGTTGGCGAGCGATGCGAGGATAATCGCGAAGTCGCGTCCACGCTGCTTTGCCGGGGATTTGAGAAGTCTATCTACATTCTCGAAAATGCAGTAGCTTGGCTGGTGCTCGCTGTCCTTGAGGATGCGGTAGATTTCCCACCAGAGCACACCCTTCTTTCCCTCGATACCGCCGGAGCGGTTGAGCGTGGAAGCAACTGAGTAGTCTTGACAGTTGTGAGTATATATTCCGTTTGCCATAAACGAGTGGTCTTCTGCAACTTCAATATCATATACGTGCTGGATTCCACTTGAGACAATGTTTTGCACTGGTGGTGTATAATTACCGAGTTCAGGTACATGACAGCAGAAGTTGATAGGGCATTCAGCCGCACGTATTTCATCGACCGTCATCCAGCATGGCATCAGTTCATAATTCTTATATACTAAGAATTTGTGGTTTCCAGTAGCATAAATTGTATGACTGAATGTACCTTTGTTGGTTTTTGCCGACATGGTGGTAATTTTATAGGTTTCCTTTTCGCCTTGGTCGAATGTCCTTAAGACTTTTCTAAACCGTCCTTTATGAGTCATGACAACGTCGCCCGGCTTTATCGCGTCAATACGGACTAGACCCCGTGAAGTCGTGATTAGTGTATCTCCAGTCAAGCAAGGGAACCCTCCCACGACCATATCAGCTTCCGGAATCTGGTCTACGCCGACCGTGCAGACGTTCTCGTTGGAATGTCCGTCCGCGCCGAACCTCTTAACATAGATTTCAGATGCGTCTTGCTTCTTGGTAGATGGTTCCCACTGGCTGCTCCATACAGTCTTGAACTGGTCAGAAGCACGTTCAAGACCGATGCGGAATCCACCCACACCAGCGAACAGCTCGATGACTTTAATTTCCTGGTTCAGCACTACAGAGTACTGTTCTTGCTCATTGATATACTTGTCGACAGCTTTGCAATAGGAAGACATAGAGTTCCTTGTTTTTGTCTCAATATAGCAGATCGGATTTTTAAACTCAAATCATGCGAAGACCGACACGGTGAACCCTTTTCCCGCACCATTGCAACCAAGCTCCAAACAAGAACTCACTGAGGTAACCACAAATGCGTGGCTGTAGCGGACGGTGAGCCTTGGCTTCGGACGCGATGTATAGTTGCATAGCCTTGAAAAGATAGTCGCAGTATGCGTCTGCGAGAGGTTTCTTGGCTATGAACATGTTGCCGAGTACGTGCGTGTCGCCGTTGATGTAGTTGAGGCAGTGGTCTGAATAAGCCTTGCCGTGGATTGCTCCGAGGACGGTTATGAACCTCAGCGTCGGTTCCGACTTGCCGTTGGCAATCAGGTATTTCTTTACCGGAGTGCGGTAAGGGTATGTCACCGTCGTACACAGCACGTCGGAACTTTCCAGAAGCTGTCTTGCAGTCGCTTCCTGAATAGGGTTATGTCCGTCGACGGAAAGATAGCGTCTGTAATGCTCCAGACCGACTATGTCGTCCGTACAGTGTTTCCACATGTAGTACAAGCCGGTCAGCTCGCACATGAAGCCGTTGAGGAAGTCTAGGTTTTCGCCCTCGTGCTTCTGGTCTACGAGGAACTTGGTCCGGTAGCCGTCGAGGGGGAGGAAGTTATTCTTGGATGAACCAACTACGTAAATGCTCATAGTCGCAGTTTATGGTTTCCGAGAACCGGAAACTTCCATGAAGTGCATCTCGACCTTTATGGCGTCATACACCTTGAGCTTCTGCTGTCTTACCCAGAGACCGAAGATGTGTTCGGCGAGGTAGCCGTCGATTCTCAGGTTCCGCTCGTCGATGCCGATGTACTTGTCGAACAGGGCGAGCTTCGGGAACAGCCATTCGCAATAGTTGCACATGATTTCGCGTCTCGCGATGAACATGTTGCACTGTCGCAACGAGCGTTCGCACGTGTAAGCTTTGAACTGGGTTCCGAGAGGGAAGAACTTTTCGTCGAGAAGGTCTATGAACTGGTCGAGGTCGTCAATCTTCCCGGCACGCTGGAAGTACTTGTAAGCACAGAAGTCTGGCTCGTGACGGTAGTTGCAGAGGATAATGTCGTGGTCTTGGAGAATTTCCTCGGCTTCCTTGATCGTCATTCGTGACTTGTTCTTCTTGGGAGAAGCGAAGAACCGTCTGTAGTGTTCTAGACCGACGTATTTCGCGGTCGAGTGCTTCCACATGTAGTAAAGACCAGTCAGCTCGCAGTACCACGGGTTGAGATTGTCGATGTTGTCGCCGCTGTGCGGCACGTCTACGAGAAACTTCTCTCTGCCTTCGTCAAGTTCCGGGAATATGTTCTTGGTCGAGCCAATAACGTAAATGCTCATAGTGCTCCTATCTGAAATTCTGATTTAGTTTTCCCGCAATCCAGTTTATGTCCAGCATGAGCGACGCGAAATCCACAGTCGTCGGGTCGCTGAACCAGAGCGGTTCGATGTGTTTCTTGAGTGATGTCGTCGTGCGGTTGTCCATGTAGTAGATAGTGCTGTAGTACATGAGGAGTACTCGTACGAGAGGAATCGACTCCGAGTCGGTATTCAGGACCAAAACTCGGTTTGTCAGTGCCGACTTGTTGTTCAGTACGCTGCATGAGTGTGCTCCACGGAATATCTGGTGGTAGTCGGTCGTCGGTATGCACTGGGCTCCGCCGAAAAGGCATTCCATGTCGGCTCCGTGGAGTTCGTTGCCGGTGAATAGCGACTTACAGCTGATTATGCACGGCTTGTCCGCCGTGTAGTAGGAAAGGTCGTGCTTACCGTCTTGGCTGTGGTAGTCGACGCGTCTGAAGTGTTCCGAAGACCATCTCATACCCATCGTGGTGAGCATCAGCGGTGCAGCTTGTGTACATGCGAACCGTGTCGTCCAGTGATGCTCGTTCTGCGGATAGTCGTTATAGAGCGGTGCTCCCTCGAATACGTAGAAATGGCTTCCGTCGGTAGGACGCTTCAGTTCGGGCTTGTTGAATACGTTTACGACAAAATTGTATATCATACCCCAGAAACTACTTTTTGTCGGAAAAATGTTGCACGCAAACTAAAAAATGCTATAATTTATAATGTGGGTGGCAATGTTGCCTACCCCTTTGCAAAGGAAACAATAACATGGGTCTTTGGAAACTCATTAAAAAGATTTTCCACCTCGGCGCGATCAAGGTGGAAAACGGTCTCAACCAGTTGCTTGACGCTGAAAGCAGACTTCAGATTCTCGAGCACGACACCAAGGCTGACTTGGAAAAGCAGAAGGACATCGCTGAAAAGCTCAAAGTGTCCAAGAAGAAGTTCGATGAACAGCTTGAAAAGGCTAAGAACGAACTGACCAGCTGCAAGACTCGTTGCCAAGTTGCCAAGAACAAGCTTGTTGAAGCTGGTAAAGACCCGAAGACGGACGACGACTTCCGTTTCAAGGTTCTCGCCCTCAGCGAACAGCAGAAGCTTGTCGACGAAATGCAGAAGCAGAAGGACGAAAACGACAAGATGATGGAAAAGGTTGACAAGAACCTCAAGCATCTCAACCTCAACATCAAGACTATCGAACTCCGCGCCAACATGCTCCGCCAGAAGATTCAGCTCTACCAGAGCCGTGTGTCCATCGACGAAGCCGGTATGGTCGATATCAACGCTACATTCAGCGAAGTCGACGAAATGGTTCGCAACATGCAGTACGAGCAGGAAGCACACCAGGAAGTCAATGATATCGTCAACGGACGCGAAGACGCTGTCACTGTCAAGTCTATGGAAGTCGACAACCTCATCGACAGCCTTTAATAGACTTTTAGGTAAGGATTGGGGAAACTGGCACGGTCATTCGACCGTGCCTTTTTTTAATAAATTCAAAAATTTTTGTGGCGATGTATTGACAAGTCCGTTGCACATTGCTATAATTCGTTACAGCGACCGCGTTGGTCACTAAAACTATATGGAAACAAAAACTATGAACAAAACTGGTTTAACTTCCCAAGCCGTCTTGGCGTCTCGACAGACGCACGGCTCCAACGTTATCCCCGATACTGAACCGACCACATTCTGGGCGGAATTCAAGGAGTCCTTCAGCGACCCCATGATTCGTATCCTCCTTGCAATCGCAGGTCTCATGATTGCACTCTGGGGTGCAAGTATCATCTTCCCGCAGTCCAACATCGAAGCTACCATTTATGAACCGGTGGGTACACTCGTGGCTGTGTTCCTCGTCGCAACGATTACCGCTAAGACCGCTGTGTCCTCCGACGGTAAATATCGCGACCTCAAGTCTCGCACGGAAAAGGACAAGGCTAAGGTCTTCCGTGACGGCTCCGTACAGACTATTGATTTTGACGATGTCGTCGTCGGCGACTACATCCACCTCCAGTCCGGTGACAAGATTCCGGCTGACGGCGTGCTCGTAGAAGGTTCCCTCCGCGTCGACAACTCCGCTCTCAACGGCGAAGCCGAGGAATGCCACAAGGAGGCAGACCCGAACGCAGTTCTTCCTACTGAAATTACCGGCGACACGTTCGTCGACAAGTCTTCACTCTTCCGTGGCGCAATCGTGTATGACGGCGACGGCATCATGGTTGTCGGTCGCGTCGGTCTCAAGACGATGATGGGCAAGATGGCTGAAGAAATGGCTGGCGACGAGCCGGATTCTCCGCTCAAGGTGAAGCTCTCCAAGCTCGCCAACCAGATCTCTACGTTTGGATACGCGTCCGCCGCGTTGATTGTATTGTTGTACCTCGTCACCGGCATCATCAACGCTGGCGGACCTTCCGAATTTCTCGCACTTGGTTGGCAACACGTCCTCAACACCGTGATCAAGGCTGCCGACCTCGCCATCCTTATCGTGGTGTGTGCCGTTCCGGAAGGCTTGCCTCTCATGATTTCCCTCGTTCTCATGCAGAATACCTCCAAGTTGCTTGACCACAACGTGCTCGTACGCAAGGCTCAAGGTATTGAAACCGCCGGTGCCGTGAACATCCAGTTCTCCGATAAGACCGGTACGATTACTAAGGGCAACCTCGAAGTTGTCGAACTGTTCGACGGCAAGGGCGAAGATACTTCCACGTCCGAAAAGCTCGTCAACTGCATCGCTCGCAATACCCAGTCCACTTTCGGTAGCAACGGAGCCGTTATCGGTGGTAACGCTACTGAACACGCCTTGATGAAGTTCATCGGCAAGGAAAGCTTCGAAAACTGCAAGCCGACCGTAGTCGCGATGCAAGGCTTCAACTCCGCAAATAAGTTCAGCCAAGCAAAGCTCTCCGACGGTACTCTCGTCTACAAGGGCGCACCGGAAAAGATTCTCGCAAAGTGCAAGAAGTTCATCGATGCTAACGGCAATGTCGGCGATGTCGACATGAACGCTCTTAACGCAAAGATTGACGAAATGGCTAACAAGGCTATGCGTATGCTCGCATTCGCATACTGCGACGCCGAACTCGAAGAAAATGTCATCCATGACGACCTTACCCTCATCGCAGTCGCCGCAATCCGTGACGATGTCCGTCCGGAAGCCAAGACCGCTATCGAAGCCATGCAGAAGGCTGGCATCCAGGTCGTGATGATTACTGGCGACCGTCTCGAAACGGCTCGTGCAATCGCAAAGGACGCCGGTCTCGTACGTAGCGACTCCGACAAGGTTCTCTCTTCCGCCGAACTCGCAACGATGTCCGACGACGAAATCAAGGCTATCCTCAAGGATATCCGCGTCATCGCCCGTGCATTGCCGACCGACAAGTCCCGCATGGTTCGCATTTCCCAGGAAATGGGTCTCGTTTGCGGTATGACCGGTGATGGCGTCAACGATAGCCCTGCCCTCAAGCGTGCCGACGTCGGTTTTGCAATGGGTTCTGGCACCGAAGCCGCTAAGGAAGCCGGTGACTTGATTATCTTGGACGACAACTTCAACTCCATCAAGGATGCAGTCTGGTTTGGTCGTACCATCTTCCACAATATCTTGAAGTTCGTGAAGTTCCAGTTGACTATTAACGTCGCCGCAGTAGGCGTGACCCTCTTGGCTCCGTTGTTCGGTTGCGAACCGCCGCTTACCGTTGTCCACCTCTTGTTCGTGAACCTCGTTATGGACGGTCTCGGATCCATGATGCTCGGCTCTGAACCGGCTCTCCCGAACTACATGACGGAAAAACCGCGTAACCGCGAAGACTCCATCATCGACAAGTCCATGATTGGCTCAGTGATTATCCCGGCTCTCTGGATTATCGCTCTCGGCTTCGTGTTCCTCAAGGTTCCGTTCTTCACTGACCACTTCAGCTCTGTTACCCAGATGAACACCGCATTCTTCGCATTCTTCATCTGGTCTGCACTCTGGAATGGCTTCAACGTACGTTCCGACAAGTTCGCTATCTTCTCCCGTCTCTCCGAAAATCCGGGCTTCTTGAAGGTCTTGACCATCATCGCCGTCGTACAGGCTGTCATCATCAACATCGGGTCGTTTGACAACTCTGTTTGTCAGACAATTTCCAAGATGTTCAGCTGTGTTCCGTTCGGTCTCGCTGAATGGGGTATCGTAGCACTTCTCTCGTTCACTATCATCCCAGTGGCATCCGTTGCCAAGCTGGTTATCAAGGGGAAATAACATGCTCAATCTCAGCAAAGGCAAGTCGCTCAACCTCTCCAAGACTTCTGACAACCTTTCCCATATCCTTGTCGGTATGGGTTGGGAAATGGCTAGCGGTGACCGCACCGTTGAAACCCAGGTTCCCGTCAAGAGCATCGGTAACTTCTTCCGTTCCTTGTTCGGTCGCCCTCTCGTGACAGAGACGAAGACCGAAGTCGTCAAGCACAACACCGAAAATTACGACCTTGACGCATCTTGTGCCGTCGTCAATAACAAGTGCCGTCTCATTGATGGTGACAGCCTTGTCTACTACGGTCACACGGAAACCCGTGGAATCAAGCACAGCGGCGACAACCTTGTCGGCGGTTCTGGAAAGAATGACGACGAGCAGATTAATATCTGGCTTGACAAAGTCAATTCGAACGCAAAGGCTATCGTCGTGTTCATGAACATCTATTCGGCGTCGAGACGCAAGCAGAACTTCGGTGCGCTCACGAACGCATACGTCCGTATCGTGAACATGAGCAACAAAGAAGAGCTCTGCCGTTATGACCTCACTTCCTTGAAGCAGGACGATACCGCAATCGTTCTCGGCATTATCAGCAAGGTCAACGGCGAATGGATCTTCAAGGCTGTCGGCGAAACATGCAAGGCAGACCGTCCGGACTATGTCGTCGACCAGTTCGGCACACTTAAAATTCACGAATTAATCTAACAAAGAGGTACAACAATGATTAATCTCACTAAAGGCGAAAACCACGTTATCAGCAAGAATACCCAGACCGCAATCGTAGGTCTCGGTTGGGACGTCCAGAAGGGCAACGGTCAGGCTTTTGACCTTGACGCTTCCGTATTCCTCCTCGGTGCAGACGGCAAGATGCACGACGAAAAAGACTTCGTCTTCTTCAAGAACCTTTCGCATCCGTCCGGTGCCGTAGTACACACTGGCGACAACCGTACCGGCGCTGGTGACGGCGATGACGAACAGATTAAGATTGACTTCTCCAAGATTCCGGCAAACATCGAAAAGATTTCTGTCGTGGTCAACATCTACGAAGCTGAATCTCGTCATCAGAACTTCGGTCAGGTGAACAACGCCTATGTTCGTCTCGTGAACACCACCGGTGGCAAGAACGAAGAAGAACTCCGCTTCGACTTGACTGAAGACTACTCCGGTTCTACCGGCATCCACGTTGTCGACATCTACCGTCGCAACGACGAATGGAAGATGAAGGCTGTCGGCGAAGGCGCAAAGAAAGACCTCGGTGGCTACCTCGCTCAGTTCAAGGGCTAAGGAGTCGTCATGGCACTTAATCTGAAAAAGGGTCAAGCCCTTAGCCTTGCTAAAGGCGTGAAGTTCGCTCTTATCGGTTTGGGCTGGAACTGCGGACGCGAAAACGTCGACCTCGACGCTTCCGCGTTCCTTCTCTGTGCCAACGGAAAGTGCGATAGTGACAACGATGTCGTTTTCTACGGAATGGATGACTCGCTTGACCATTGCCATCCGAGTGGCGGTGTCCGCTATGGCGGAGACAGCCTTACTGGCGGCAACGGATCTACGGACGACGAACAGCTTTTTGTCGACTTTGACAAAATCCCGTCCTACATCACCGAAATCGACATTACCATTACCATTTACCACTGGAAGTCCAGACAGCAGACTTTCGGCAAGGTCAAGAACGCATACTGCCGTATCGTTTCTACGGACAGTGCTTGGAAACCGGACGGCAACCAGGAACTCCGTTTTGACCTCAAGGAAGACAATCCGCAAGCTACGTCAATGCTTATCGCTAAGCTCATCCGTAGCGGAAACGTCTGGTCGTTCAAGGCTGTGGGCGAAGGCTACAAGAACAGCGGTTTCCGCGAACTTGCAGTCGAACGCGGTCTGGAATGCCAACCCGGCGGAGACGACTAATGAGCCGTAAGGTATGGGTCATAATTGGTTTGTTCGTTTACCTTGTCATGGCGGTTCCGGCTGCTTATGGGCTCGTGAGGTACTTCACGAGCGACGTAACCGGTGGCAAGTGCGTAAACGAGTTTACCGTAGACCGCTTCCATAAGACCCGTGGCGTGGTGCACATTCCGTCATCCGTCATCGAGGTCGATGGGACGCAAGTCGTAATTCAGAACATGACTTGCGACAAATTTAAGGCGGAAACGAAGCGTGTCAACGTCTTCCGCTATGAACACCCCTATTTCTCGCTCTATGCCATCCTTGTACTCGTGGGAACCCTCACCGCGATCGTGGCATGGCCGATAGCCGGATTCTTCAACTGGCTTATCACATGGCGTGAAAAGAGGCAAAAACAAGAATCTGTTTAGACAGAATGTTCCATATAGAAAGTTCCGCTCCGGAGTCAATCTGGGGCGGAACTTTTTCTATTGACTTTTTAATCCATTTTATTTATATTTGGTCTATGCCAACGAAAAAAGATTCAACCAAAGCTACTTTCAAGCATATCGACCAAGTTTTTGAGAATTTGTCGTTCTTTTCTACTGAACTTTTGTCTCGCGGACACATGCACGACCGATCGAAGCTTCTTCCTCCGGAAAAGGAAGGGTTCGACCAGAATACGTGCCAGCTCAAGACGATGGTGTACGGATCGCCCGAATACAAGGCGTCGAGAGAGCGAATGAAGCCTACCCTTGACCATCACTACGCAAACAATGACCACCATCCGGAACACTATGCAAAGGTGGACGAGATGAACCTCTTTGCCTTGGTGGAGATGTTCTGCGACTGGTGTGCATCGGTTAAGCGTAACAAGGACGGTGACATATTCAAGTCGCTTGAAATAAACAAGAAGCGGTTCAAGCTATCCAAGCAGCTGTACAGCATCTTGAAGAATACGGCGGTAATGTACCGCAAAAAGAAACTAACA
>Ga0326512_10002251_pt1 | contig 14302 bp, 12 predicted proteins | sample 1_2617_0518_D_FD_203652 | JGI IMG/M metagenome (GOLD analysis project Ga0326512, IMG submission 203652) | Bovine rumen microbial communities from UC Davis, California, United States - 1_2617_0518 | ecosystem: Host-associated > Mammals > Digestive system > Stomach > Rumen | place: USA... | reverse complement strand
AAAGGCAGCTTTATCTAAATCCGAAAATGTAAATAAGCTTTTAACTCATATTAGAAATTATCTTGGTAAGAATGCAGAATTATTAGCTAAAGCTTCAGTAGAAGAAAAACCAGGTTTCTCTGTTAATGAAGACCAACAGATTGTCTTTGATTGTATGGGTATTGATAGACCTATGGTCTTAGATGTACTTACAAGAACTACCCAAAGTGACGTTCATAAGGGTTGGGCTGTATGGCAAGGTGAACAATATCTTGCATTTGCAATGTGCATTAGATATTTTGAAAAAGTCAAAAATAAAATGGCTTCTCAATTAATGCAGCTATACTTTGATATGCTATGGTATAATGCTTTGCATCGTAAGTACTTTAAATATCCACCTAAGCATGAAGTAATGGAATATACCATCGCTAATCTTTCTAATAAATATGATATTAAGCGTATTGGAAACCTTATGGGTACGCTTAGAAAGATTTCAGATAATAACCATAGAAATGCTTTATCTAGACTTCTTTCTAACGATGATGATCAAATCTTCGTCTATCAGAGAGATCTTAGAACTCGTTTAAATGGATTCCTTAAGGCTTTGTCTATTCAGTATTATACAAATTATGAACAAGGTAATTATCTAAACGTTGATAAAGATAAGAATACTGATGAAGAAGGTAATGAATATTCTGTAGATAGAAAGTCTGATTCTGCAGCTCTCTATAATGCAGCTGAAAGCTTTAGTCTATGGTTTATTACAAATAGACTTAATGAAAGATTGGTAAAGATTTGCTCAGGAATTAGCCCAGAAATCTCACCATTTAAATTTGCTTCAGTATTAAATGGAATTAAAGAAGATAAGAAAGGTAGATTAAAGAAAGTAGTAATTGGATTACTTGAACAGCTTAGTGATATTCATGGTGATGCCACATTTAGGGCTATTCATACTAAGGAATTCCCTATATTCTGCATCCGTATGTTATCTAAGTCTAATTCTAAGAATGAATCCATAAATATGGTAAAGAATAATGTAGATAGCTTGTTAAATGATTATTGTAGCACTTTTAAAACTACAAAACGCGAAGCTACTAAGATTAACTATAGAAAAGCTTTAATGTCATATATAGCATTTGGCATTCAGCTTCAAAGAAAATAAAAATAAAACTAGCTTGAGAGAACTCAAGCTAGTTTTTAATGAACAAATCAATTAATCAACAGAGGTACACTAAACAAGGAGAGCATCGTAGTAGGGAGGTTCCCTCCTATCGCTAAGAGGGAACGAATTCACCCACCAACAAAGGAGCCTTATGGCTCAATTTTTAGTTATATATCCTACTCGAAATTTATAATGTTAAAATCTTAAGCCTAAAACTTCAAATTGTTTTAATAGGTTGCCTTATGAACGAATTTCTGGATTTCCAAGGTGAAGTCTCCCTATATGATGGAGATGGTAACTTAAAATGGACAAAGCATAATAAGATAACTTATCAAGGTCGTGCAGCCCTTCTTAAGTGTCTATCTCACTCATTGTCTATTAATAAGACGAGTGGTAATAATTTTACTGATAGAATTGATGTAAATTCCTTCCTTTGTGGTGTTGCCTTTGGAAGAGGTGGCAATATGGAAGGAAGCGTATTATGTAATAATACTTCTTTTGATGACGTTGGATTATTTGACCCAGTTCCGATCAGACAAGTTGGAGTTGAAGAATTATTCGACGGTAATCAACTAGCTTTAGAAAGATATCAAAATTATATTGCATATAATAGTGCTGATGCTTGTTATATTGACAATAATAAAGACTCTTCAGCTGTTGGTAGAGAAGACATTAATTTTGATAGAAAGCGTCTGTTGTACTTCAAAAAGATTTCAGAAGTTTCTACCGTCAATACTATGATGATGGAAAATTCTAATGCATCAAAGTTCAAGTTTAAATCTTCTTTAGTATCTTTCATTATTAAGATTGATCAAGAAGATTTCAAGCTTAACTCTGCGCTATTTAAATCATCATTTAATTCAATCAGTGAATTAGGTTTGTATTTAGGTTCTCTGCAGTATGATGTAGAAGCTATTGGCGACGATGAAAGTCTTGATCCTAGAGTATGTTGCCAAGATGGTGAAAATATGCTTTATAGGAACTTCTCTAAAGAAGCTAAATATAAGAATTGCTCTTACTTTGTAGATGGATCAATCCCTGTAATGTTCTCACACATTACTTTCCCGGCTGAAGACATCATCGAACCTAAGGATTTGACTTTTAAATATACAGTATTTGTATAAGGCGGAATTATGAAGGATAGTTTAAGATTTAGAGGCGAAGTTATCGCCCGTAATAAGGCTACTGGTGAAATCCTATTTAAGCAGCATAATTGTATCGTTGAAGGCGGTAGGATTATGACATTGGCTAAAGCTTATAATATGACTCGCTCAGACCTTGTAGCTTTAGCTTCTGCAATGGATAATACTGATTTAGCTAATATCATTATTGATTGTGGAACTGACTCTGGTAATTATGGCATTAAGTATTTTAAAGCAGGTTATGATACTTCTGCAGAGGCTATGGCTCATCCGCTTGCTGTAAATACACAAGCTATTGATATTCATACAGATAATCCTTGGTATGTAAATAAAGTTGGATATTTTACTAAGGAAGATGCTGCATATACCAGAAAAGATGATATTCCTGAAGAATATTATCAAGGCGCAAGTTCTTATAACTGGCCAGATGTTCAAGATACTGACATGCAGCCTTTGATTAACAAAGCTTCTGACTTTGATACTTTATTCATTAGATATAAACTTATAATGAAAATGCCTAGCGGTGCCGTTACTGTAATTGACCCTACTACTGAATCAGTAATTGATCCTGCTTATATTGTTCCTGATAATTTAGACCAGGATGATCCTTATAATCTTGGATGGCATAAAGCTGATCTTACAGTTCCGTATGTAACTATTAATGAACTTGGATTGTTCATGACTTCTGATGTAGATGTTGCAGCTAATAAAGATTGGATTATGTTCTCGCTATTAAAGTTCCCACCAGTCACTCTGCAAGCTGAAATGGAAGTAGAATTCGAATATAGAATCTATGGCTAATGTAAGACATCAACTTTCAGAAGACGGGATTAGAACCCTCTTATCTTTAAAGCATGAAGATATAACCGCAGATTGGATGCGAGATAATTTTGCGGTTATAGATGGAAAGCCAGCTAAATATAAATTTACAGATGAATTTGACCTAACTGTAGCTGATGCTGAAAAGATATCATTACCTAAGATAGATAAAGATATTACGACTACAGCTGGCAGATTCCTTGTAAATTATTTCTTACTCGGATATGCAGAATATACGAAATACTTTTCTTATATCAATGATCCTTGGAATAAGAAAGTGATTGGAAAAGTTTCTTCTGCTATGTGTGATCTATTACTAGAACAAAAGATCTCTGGGCAAACATTTGAAGATTTTATTAATAGACAGCAATGGATAGGTTTCGCATTTAACTCATGGCTTAATCCTAGTCTTACTATGGATTTCTATAAGACACATCCAGAAGTCCAAAGACAGTTAGAAGCAGACATTGCTGCTAATAAAGATAAGATTGATGCTGCAGATGTTAATACATGTATCGCTGTTACTGATAGAGCTGTCGCAAAATTTAAAGAAATTGTCAAGGATTCTCCGTCATCTGACTGGCAGACATCTGGAGCTAGTAAAAACGTTCTTGCTCCAATGGTGGTATGCCGTGGATTGTATGCTGAATCTAAAGATAAAAATAAATTGCACTTTGTAAAATCTAACCTTCAAGATGGTATTGAGAAGGATGAGATTCCTGCTTATGTTGATATTGGCATTGGCGGTGCTTGCTCTCGTGGTGTTGATACGCAACAAGGCGGTTACGTTAGAAAGAAGTTTAACTCTGCATTTGCACATGTTAAATTGGACGAACCCGGAACTGATTGCAAGACAAAATACGGTTTAATGGTAAAGATTACTAAGGCTAGTAAGGAGCGCATTTTCCTTAGATACTGTGAATATGAAGGAAAAGAATACTTATTAGATACAGCAAATTTAAAATTATTAGATGGTAAATTTGTAAAACTTAGATCTCCAATGTTCTGTACTAGTGAAGATATTTGCAATAAGTGTGCAGGTGAATTCTATTATAGAATGGGTAGCCGTAACGTTGGTTTACTAGCATCATCACTTGCAGGTAAATTGCTTAACTTAGCATTGAAAGGATTCCATGAAGCTACAATTGCGGCAGTAGATATTAATCTAGATAATTATGCTAGAAGAATTAAGTAAATATATTAAAATATGGGATTACGGATGTAATCCCATATTTATTTATGGAGATCTATGATAGAATGTAAGATATGTAAAGAAAATGGTATTATAAAAGAATTTAGCAGAAATACAGATTTGTCACGTCATATATCTAAAGATCATGCAATGAACAAAGGAGAATACTATAAGAAATATATAAATCCTGCAGCTACAGGCATATGCCCAATTTGTCATAAGCCAACTAAATTCGACGATTTTACAAAAGGGTTTTCAAAATTTTGTAGCAAAGAATGCGCATTTAAATCTAAAGATGTAATTGAAAAGCGTAAGGCAACGTGTAGATTAGTATATGGTGGCAATTCTTCTCTATGTTCAAAAGAGGTGCAAGCTAAGGCTAAAGCCAGCCTAATGAAATTTTATGGAGTAGATCATGCCAGTAAAAATGCAGATGTTAAGCTAAAGATTAGCATTTCTAATAAGCGTAAAAGTGAAGAAGCGGTTAAGAAGCGCATTAAAACTAATCTTTTAAAATATAACGTGGATAGTACTTCAAAATTAGAATCTGTAAAACTTAAAACCAAAGCTACTAATCTTAGAAAATATGGTACTGTATCTGCTTTACAGAATAAAATTGTAGCTGCAAAAGCTGAAGCTACAATGATGTCTAAGTACAATGTTAAAAAGGCACTGCAATCTGAAGACCTAAAGTCTAAAATGATAAATACTGTAAAGCAAAATTATAATGTAGATAATTATTCTAAATCTATGGATTTTGCCTTTAGAATGAATCGAAATACCTTTGATAAATATAAAGAAGCTTTTAATAATTTACATTGTGAATTATTATACATCAATTCTTCGGGTATAAGATTTAAATGTAACATATGCAATACTGAAGCTACTTTGCCATATGATGCCGTAATTACAGATAGATTAAAGTTTAATATTACACCATGTAGAGTATGTAAGCCAAAATTTGAGGGATCTTCATATGAAGAAGAATCTTTGGTAAAATTTATAAAATCCTTTGGCTATGATATAGACTTAAAAAATCGATCTATATTAGATGGAAAGGAAATAGATATATACATTCCTGCTTTAAATATAGGCATAGAATATAATGGATTATACTGGCACAGTGATAGATTTCAACGTCCGTTATATCACCTTCAAAAATCTTTACTAGCAGAATCTAAAGGTATTAGACTTATACAGATATTTTCAGATGAATGGTTGTATAAAACGGATATAGTTAAAAGCCGTATAGCATCTATATTTAATAAAACTGAAAGAATATATGCTAGAAAATGTACTATAAAGAAATTTTCATCTGCAGAATATAATGATGTAAAAGAATTTTTAAATAAGAATCATATTCAAGGAAATTGTCATTATTCTGTAGCCTATGGCTTACTATACAATAATGAAATTGTATCTATAATGACCTTTGGAACGTCTAGATTTAAGCCAGATGAAATAGAATTGCTAAGATTCTGTAATAAATTAAATTATACAGTAGTAGGAGCAGCTGGAAAATTATTTAATGCTTATATTAAGGAATTCAATCCAGATAAAATTGTATCGTATGCTGATAGGCGATGGTCTATAGGAAATCTTTATAATACTTTAGGGTTTACTTTTGAATCTGCATCTAGACCATCTTATTCTTATGTATTACATGGTCATAAAAGATTGAATAGGATGAATTTCCAAAAAGCACGGCTAGTAAAGTTATATCCAGATAAAGCTAACCTTAGTGAAACTCAAATTATGAAAGAGCTAGGATATGACCGTATTTATGATTGTGGAAATTTAAAATTCGTATATATAAATAACCACAATTTAAAATAGCGTAAATTCAGCTCTCTCAACTGTAAATTGTTACAAGAGAGGCAATATGACAGAAGCTATGAAATACGGAGAAGGCATTAGGTTTGAACGAATTAGAAGAATTACTGGCTATCTAGTCGGTGATTATATTCAACGTTTTAATAATGCCAAACGTGCTGAAGTAGAAGATCGTGTAAAACATGGTTAAAATAAATCCTAGAGGGTTCACCTCTAGGATTGTTTTACTTTTCAAAATGAGACTTATCAGGAAATACTTCTTTAAGCATTTCATCAATAGTCTTCCACCATATATGCTTAGTCTTTATACCGTCATTAAGACACATACATGGATGTCTAGCATCAATTAATGACTGAATATCATCATATGTAACTGTATCCTTAACTAATAAGTAGCCTTTATGGTCAATAGGTGCATGAATAGTACTACCTTGATAAGCTGAAATGTAATAGAACATCCATTCATTGATATTCTTTGAGACTCTAAACTTAGATCCATACATAGTCTTTGCAAGAGTCTTTCCGAAGTTATTCCATACATCATCCCACACTTCCTTTATGTAAGGTTGTGGCAGATGCCAGTCAGCATACTTAATCATCTTTCCTGAATTTACATATTCATTAAAGTATCTTACTGAATTATATCTAATCTTTGTAAATAATCCATTATCATGAATCTTATAATCTTCATCAATAATTTTGATATAATTTACTGCTTTATTTTTTACAAAGTATCTATAATACATATTTGGCGCAGTAAACATCATATCATCATTCGTGATAATGAAATGATTAGATAATCCAGGAATTCTATTCACAAATGGAATAATAACACCAGAGTTAAATGTAGGAAGAAGGTTATGAGGAATAAAGTCTTTATGATAGACTATTTTCAATTTTTCAGCATGAGGATCTAGCCATTCAGGAATTTGTGATTCAAAAGCCAGAACAAAATAAATTTTATTTACCCACGGCACATTTTTTTCTATGCTCCGCAGCTGATATTTGAGAGTATAAGTTTCCTCAAATCTCTCATTTGGTTTAGTGTTTGGTCTGTATATTCCGTAGTAATATAGCCAATGAGGGTCATTGCAGTTTACATACGGAACTACGATGTCAATGGGTTCCATAATATTGTCATCCTTTAGATTTGCAATATAATGTATATAGCGTTATATTAATAAATAGCCACTAAAAGGAGTTAAGAATAATGGCTAACTTAACAGAAAAGAAATATAATTATTCAGTCATTGTAAACCATGGTGATGAGAATAATTTCGGATGTAGCCGGAGATGCGCATACTGCAACTGGCAGCGTCTAAAGAAATTCGGAAAATCTTTACCTGATATTTCTGATGAAAATTTTGAAAATGCCAAAGGCTATATTACTATATCTGGCGGCGGCGATCCGTTATGGAGTGGAAATAATGATTCAGTTATGGATTATATTCCATTCTTATTGGAACAGATTGTAGCTAAAGGATACAAGCCAAGAATTATTACCAGAGAATTGGCTAACTTCAAGCGTATTAAAGAAGAAACTGGCATTAATATTTATCTATCACTATCTTATGATGAAATTGTATATTATGAAATCATAAATAACATAGATCTAAAGATATTCTTAAAGCAGATGTCTAAAGCTGGAATGATGGAAATGACAATTGTGGCAGATCCGTGGTTAGATATAAACGAACTTGCTTCACAAGTTAGAAATATTGTAAGACTGCAGATTCAATCTGGCGCAATCTTTCCTATCACCATTAGAGAGAACCTTAGAAGCATTAAGTATTTGCGAAAGGATCTTGTACATGATATACTTGAAGATATTCGTGAAAGCTCAGGATTTGATGTAAACTTAAGATGGCTTCCTGCAAAGGTTTGCTTAGAAGATAATATCTATATTATTTCTCCACATAGATGTTTTAATGATAGAACGAAGCTATTCGGAAAGTACATTACTCCTAACTATATGGAAGTATTCAATATAGCTAGTAATAATCAGCATTACGCCTTATTTGGAAGTGTTGCAAAATATATAGCTATGTATCAGTATTTCCAAGAAAATAAAATGAAGCTACAAAATCTTCCAGTGTATAATGATATTGATGTATTTGTAGAAGAAAAATATTTTAATACATTTAGAAGTAAACTTCAAGACTTAGGTTTTACTAAATGCAAACGAGTATCAGAACACAAATACAATATCTGGCATCCGTTAGACGTAGCATTTGTTATCGATGTTAATATCATAGAAACGATAGATATCGCAAAAGTGATTATATCAGAAGCTTTGTATAACATTAATCGTGTATGCATTGTAAATGGTAAGGTAATTACGTTTGATGGATTTAGCTATGATGGCATCTTAAATAAAGTTGCTACGGCTTTACCTCATAAATGGGATTATCTTAACTTTGACAGACGAGTAAAGAGTGAACATAGAACTTTAGCTAAATTAGAAAATAAGGGATACATTATTCATGGATTAACTATCAAAGGAAAAATTCTACAAATTATCTATAAACTCCAAGCTTATGCAAAGAGATTCTTCCAGAGGAGAAAGCATCATGTCTAAAGATAAGCATACCAAAAAGAAATACTTTGTGATTTTAGATTATGAATCCGCAAGAGTAATTACTACTGAATTAGAAATCCCGGTAAATTGTCCTGATGTAGAAGCTTACTTATATGAGAAAGATATTATTAAACCTTCTCAAGTAAGCTTCATGTGTTCTGATAATCCTATTCCTATAGAATCAGAGACATACGAAATTAAGTAATAAAATAAGTAAGCCTTATGGCTTACTTATTTTTTTATCTATCTAAAAATCTCCATGTATCTATGCAATACTTACAATCTTTGCAAGCCTCTCTGATATCTGGCGCTCGATGATTAATTCTGTTAAGATCATCAGTACCAGTATCTTTTTCTACTGGCTTTTTTGCAAAGCATGGAATGCAATGACCTGCAGGATTTACACTTGTAGTATATCTAAATCCATGAGGTATATCAAAGCTATGATCATCATTAAAGCCTATTACTTTATAAGGAATATTGTTTTCCTTGCAATAAGCTTCTTTTCTTTCTCTATCTAGCTTATCGATTATAAGAATCTCATCATATGATACAGGGAATTTATCATAATTATGCCATGCAGCTATACGCTTAATTCCTTTATATTTATTTATAGGAATTAATCCATTAGTCTTAATAACTGTCGTATAGTTATGCTCCGATAGCCACTGGCATAATTCTTCTATACCTTCGTATAAAGCTGGCTCGCCCCCAGTTAATTCTACTACCCATTTTTGCGGATTAAAGAATTGTTCAATCCATAGCATGAGTATAAAATTATCTAATGGATATTTATTTTTATGCCCTCTGAATTCTTTCATAGGACAAGTAGGACATGCCAGATTACATTCAGTAGTAAGAGAGACTATTAATAAACTATCTTGGTGGGTCATAATCTCTCCTAAGCCGGAGGTTGAAGTCTATAAATCTTTAAGACATCACCTGTAACTTTTATTAAATAATGATATGGAATGCAATAAATTTCTCCAGTAACACTATTCCTTATAGCTGAAGGGAATAATATCTTATTAGTATGATTACCTACTCCATAGTCATTATTTAATTTTACATCATCTACATAATCAAGTGTAGGCTTATATATTTCTTTTGCATCATTTGCAGTATATTCTTCTTGCCTATCAACAACAACATCTAATACAGAACTAAACTGATTAAATCTGTTTGCATCAGGGGTAGCCCCTGGGCCAATAGTTTGAACATCTAACTTATAATCTGCAGCAATATCAGTTATCTTTGTTGTCTTAATTCTTCTAGTGCTAAGGTTACTACTAGTATGATTAACACTTAAATCATACTGATCTAAAATAAATCCTACACCATCTATTTCAATTGTAAAAGGTTCACTAGATTTTATCATATCTTCTGTTAATGGAGTCGTTGTGGTAAGCCTAATCCAGAAATTATATTTATAAATATCATTAGGATTACTTATCGTTGGCGGAATTATCTTGATACCCTTATGGCAATTGTAACTGTTGTCATGACGTGTTAAAGTTACAACATTATTTTTATAATTTTGAAGATTATCAATTAAATAATCGTATTGAATACTAGGATTTGGATCAGGTCTACTATGGTCAATAGATGTAACTCTAGCATTAAGATTAACACCCCATGGTTCAAGTGCATCTAAAGCTTGCTTTACCGCATTCGGAGTAACCGCATTTTCTCGGCTGCTATCCAATTTATCTTGAAGCTTTAAAATCCCTGCAGAAGAACCAACGCCTCCTGCACTCGGAGTAGAGGCAATGCCAATATCTTGGAATTCAGTATGCCCTGTGCCAGAAACAATTTTACCATCTGTATCAAATTCTAATTTCTTTAAAGTTTTAAGATTACTAGAATTACTAATAGACGAAGCTCCTGAAGCTTTCTTGCCAGCAATTGCAGTATCTATAGCGCTAAATCTGCTAGATATCTTTGTTTTTATCTGACTAAGAATATCATATAGCTTTCCTATATTAACAATATTTTTATCTGTTTTAGCCATAATTGTACCTTATAAATTGTTGAATAATGCGACGCATGCTGTTACATCATCAGCATTAGCAAGATCTAAATCAAACTCATAGTTTGTTGTATAAGTTGATGCATTTCGTGATGCTGTTGGAGTTTTTAAACCATGGTTTGCTACAACGCTTACTGTTGTCTTTTCGCTATTAATAGTATATACTTTGCTATTGTCAGCAGCAGTTGTATTCGATACAGTAGTATTATTACCATTATTAGTAATAGATGTAGTAGCCGCCGCCGTCTTAGTATCTACTTCAGACTTAGTATAATAATTGCTGAGGTCAATCTTACCGCCGAAGTCATTCCAACGATATACTGGCGCAACATCAGTACCTACATTAACACAACCTACATCTTCTTCAGGTTCTACTTCAATGGTATAAGCGGCTCCTGCAGAGTCAGTTAGATTAATCGTGGTTCTAGTAGTAATACCAATAATGTTATAAACTTCGCCAAGATTACTTGCAGCTGGTGTATATGCTTGAATGTCAGCAACAGTCTTATTACCCTTAGGCTTATATACTCTATTTGCTATACCATCAACATAGTCTTTAACGGCTTTTACAGTAGGAACTGCATAGTCTTCAGAAGTCTTTGTACTAACTGTAGTATCAACACTTTTTGAAAGTCTAGAAAGCTCACCAGAAGCATTCTTACTTATGCCATAAACATATTCACCTAAGCTTCCACCATCAAGATGGTTTACATCAGAACGAAGATCATTTTCTGCAGCAGTAGCTCTATCAGTTTCTGCTGTAATACGGTCGCCTAATGCGGATTCTGCAGCGGTAGCTCTATCAGTTTCATCATCGACTTTACTTTCAATTCTAGCTTCTTCGCCAGTGGCTCTATCAGTTTCATCATCGACTTTACCTTCAAGTCTAGCTTCCTCGCCAGTAGCTCTAGTCTCTTCATCAGTAATAGCTTGAGCTAGATTCGCTTCTGCAGCCTTTGCACGGTCTTCTTCATCTTTAATCTTTTTAAGGATATTATTCCAAGGGAATGTGTTATCCTTAAAGGCTTGTGTCCATCCTGCAAGCTCATGATAAGTTACATAGTCATCTTCAATGCACCTTTCATAAGTTCTTGTTGCGTTTGCAGCAGTAATTGGATTAGGATTATTATGTGTAATAATATCCTTGAACCAAATTGTACCAGTACCATTAATAGTACCTTTTCCTTTAGTTTTACAATAAACATCAAGGTTATTGGTACCAATTGTAATTTCTTTATTATTTAAATCTAGGATAGCATTAATTGCAACTATAACTTTGCTATTAGATAAAGTTACATTATCAAGAACCTTGATATCTTTGCCTAAAAAAATTGTATTAACTGCTGTATCTGATAATGCATCAAATAATTCCTGATCGTCTAAGACAACGGCATCTGCAACTTTTTCAATAAAGTCATAAGCCGGAATAATTTCATTTGTACCGTCTCCGGCACCATTATTAGGAATATTAATAGCAACGATGTACTTATCAAGATATTCAGCTTTAGATTTTGCCCAGTCTCTAAGATTCTGACCTTCATGAACAGTGCTAACTCGGCTTGAAGCTTCAGAAATCTTCGATAAGGCTTGTGGATAAATTGCCATATTATACCTTTAAGTTAAAAATTTTATACCAAATTGGAAGTTCCAATTTGGTATATCTTATTATCTTTCGTGATATTCTACGCCTGATTCTCTAATTAAACCAGTTGTATTATCTGATTCATGTGTAAGAATTTCAAGTCTGTTACGTTCTGCAACAAGTACATCGTCTACAAATATTCTGCGAATATCTTGAATTCTAATTGGGCATTCTTCACCTACCCTAGCATTTCGTCTAAATCTTCCACTCATATACAATTCCTTTGATTCATTAAAAAGTTATCTTTATATTAAATAATGCAATTTAATATAGAAATTCATCTATATATTAAATTTTGCAATAACGAGGTAAATGAATGCATTCTACTGACTTAAATGATGATTACGTACTGTATTATCCTACAAAAGTGGGATGCAGTAAAGATGAACGCGACAACGAATATACCGAACTCTTGGAAAAGATTACCGCTAGTCCAATGGTCGCTGTCGTAAATGTTGTCAATAATGATAACGGTACCTTCCATACTATCGGCTTCATTCCCATTGATAATGAGAATAACGATACAGCAGAAGACATCCGTACAAATGTGATTGACAATGCGGTCTTCTATAGCGAAGCTGGGCGCAATTATGATTTGTCCAGTATCTTCAATGATGAAGACTCGATTAGCATTGAATTTATAGATACAAGCGCAGATCTTCAACAAATTACTGACTATTTAGACTGTATTTACGAAACGGAAAATTTTGAACTTACCGTTTCTCCGGCTGAAAATGAAACTGAAGACAGCTTCTGTAATACAGTCATTGAAATGAACGCAAATCTTCTTGTCGCCCTTGCTAGCGATAAGCAGAATGACAATAATCTTGTAATTGTCGCTGCGGAAAGTGTGCCTAAGAAATTTGAATCTAGAAGCATTGACAACCTTCCGTTGCTTGTCAGCGACGTATTTGATGAACTTAATTTCAGTAAGATTGGCACGATCACTAGTGATATCGATGTGGTAAATATGGATTTCACGTCAAATGATAGATATAGTGATCTCGAAGAAGCTTTAAGAGATACATATGGTGATGAATGGTACGATCAGAAAGCTGGTTTAACTGCTTCTGAAGCTGAAGGTCCTAGCAGTGAAGAAGAACCTGAACCAGAACAGATTGCACCTAAGAAGATGACGATTGAAACGGCTGCTTACAAGAGCAGACCTATTGCTAAGAAAGTTGAGATTACGAGTAACCGCAAGACGGCTACTACCTATGTTCCTAAAACAAAACAAACAACTCAAACAGGTAACAAAATGAACTTTTTCGCAAAGCTTAATTTCACCCCGAAAGCAGCAGCCATTACATTCGACGGTCTTTTGGCCATCGACGTGAACACCAATCCGAACGATGCTCCGAAGTACAAAGCCATTGACAAGGACGAAAACGTCATTGAAGTCCTTGACGATACCATCGCAATGGAAATGCCGCTCTTGATGCCGGTTCTCGGCAATAGCCCGGAAGTCGGTGACTTCGTCTGCCAGGATAATACCTGGTACAAGATCCTCTCCGACAAGCAGGCTCTTAACATCAGCAACGGTACGGTTACTGGTCTCAAGATGGCATTCACCCAGTTCTTTAAGTCCTCTGTTTACTTCCGTCCGATGATTGACGTGAAGAACATGATGGGCAATGGCATGATGATGGCTATGCTCTTCAGCAAGCAGGACAAGAATGGTCAGGTCAGTGGCGAAGGCTTCGATCCGAAGATGCTCATGCTCATGAGCATGATGCAGGGTCAGAATTCTGAATTCATGAAGAATCCGATGTTTCTCATGTTCTTGATGGGCGACCAGAAGGAAGGTGGGTTTGACATGAAGACTCTCGCCATGATGTCTATGTTCAACGGCGGTGCAAATCCATTTGCTAACTTCTTCGGTGCAGCTGCAACTCCGCTCGCTGCTCCGGCTGTTGCTGCTGAAGC
>Ga0326512_10002250_pt1 | contig 14308 bp, 16 predicted proteins | sample 1_2617_0518_D_FD_203652 | JGI IMG/M metagenome (GOLD analysis project Ga0326512, IMG submission 203652) | Bovine rumen microbial communities from UC Davis, California, United States - 1_2617_0518 | ecosystem: Host-associated > Mammals > Digestive system > Stomach > Rumen | place: USA... | reverse complement strand
CTTAACTCTCTGACTTCGCGAGAGCTACGCAGGAACATGGCAAGAAGAAAAGTGTCGGGGCAGGATAATTATATTCTGTCGTATTACCAGAAAATTAAAGATGGATCTGTCACAGTCGGGCGGTTTGTCCGCCTCCTGTATGAGTATTTGGTGAGAGGGCTTCAGGAGAAGTCCTTTTTCTATGACCAGAAGGCAGCTAACAACGCCATCGAGTGGATCGAGGGGCACTGTTATCACACAGAAGGTCCTCTGGCTCCCGGACCGCTGGCTCTGGAGCTCTGGCAGAAGGCAATGATCGCCACCATCTTCGGAGTGAAGGACAAGGACGGCAATCGCCAGTTCAGGGAGATCCTGCTGCTGGTAGCCAGGAAGAACGGCAAGTCATTGATCGCCGCTGCCATTGCGGACTACATCTGGAGGGTCGACGGCGGTTACGGCGCGAGGGTGTTCTGTCTGGCTCCGAAGCTGGAGCAGACCGACATCATTTATAACGCCATGTGGCAGATGACGACGTTAGATCCTGAGTGGCAGCAGCTGAAGGAGATCTGCTCCGACAAGGATGAGCACAACAAGCGCATCCATGACGACTCTATGCTCGCCAAGAAGCGGGTGAGTGACCTGGCTATCACCGGCACGAACTCGATCGTGAAGAAGATAGCCTTCTCGGCGAAGAAGTCCGACGGCTTCAATCCATCCCTCACCATCTGCGACGAGATCGCGGCATGGCAGGGAGACGCGGGGCTTAAACAGTACGGCGTCATGAAGTCGGCAATGGGAGCGCGGCCTGACGGGCGTCTGTTGAGCTGCACGACATCCGGCTACGTCAACGATTCCATTTATGACGACCTGATGAAGCGCTCGACACGGTTCCTTCTGGGCGACTCCAGAGAGACACGCCTGCTCCCGCTGCTCTACATGATCGACGACATCGAGAAGTGGGACGACATCAACGAGCTGAGGAAGTCCAATCCCAACATGGGCGTCTCGGTCCCGGTCGATTACCTTCTGGACGAGATAGCAGCTGCCGAGCAGTCCTTAGCGGCGAAGGCTGAGTTCATAGTCAAGTTCTGCAACGTGAAGCAGAACTCGAGTCTGGCCTGGCTTCCGGCGAAGCTGGTCGAGAATGCCTCCGGAGAGCACCTGAACCTTGAGGACTTCGCGCACTCCTACTGTGTAGTCGGCATCGACCTGTCGCAGACACGCGACCTGACGGCGGCGGTGGCCGTGATCGAGAAGGGCGGCGAGCTTTACGTCTTCACGCACTTCTGGCTCCCAGGCGACAAGATAGCCGAAGCGCAGCAGCGTGACGGGGTCCCTTATGACATATACATGCAAAGAGGGCTGATGTCTCCGAGCGGTGACAACTTCGTGGACTACCGCGACTGCTACAACTGGCTCGTGGATCTGGTGCAGAAGTACGAGATCCTCCCGCTCTGCGTTGGTTATGACCGCTACTCGGCGCAGTATCTGATCTCGGATCTCGAGGCGGCGTCCTTCAAATGCGATGACGTGTTCCAGGGCGAGAACCTCTACGGGGTCATCCAGGAGACGCAGGGACTGCTGGAGGACGGGAAGATCCACATCGGGGACAACGACCTCTTAAAGATGCACCTGCTTAACAGCGCTATAAAGATGAGTACAGAACGGGGACGAGGGAAGTTAGTTAAGCTCTCGCCCTCGCTTCATATAGACGGCACGGCGGCATTACTGGACGCGATGACCGTCAGACAAAAGTGGTATGCCGAGATCGGCGAACAGTTAAAGAACGAGGTTTAAAAACATGGGCTTATTCGATGCCTTATTCAAATTCAGACCCAAAGAGAGAGGCAATTACGAAGGCTTCTTCAAGATGCTCACGGGCTACCAGCCGAGGTTCACGTCCTTCGGCGGCGAGATCTACGAGAGCGAGCTGATCAGGGCGGCGATCAATGCCAGGGCGATCCATATCTCCAAGCTGAAAGTGGAGACGATGGGCGCGGCAAAGCCGGCACTGCAGAGGAAGCTGAGCCACGGCCCGAACCAGTTCCAGACGTGGAGCCAGTTCAATTACCGCCTCTCGACGATCCTCGACGTGCACAACACGGCCTTCATCATTCCGGTCTTCGACCAGTTCGGCGAGATCTCCGGCATCTACGCCCCGCTGCCGAGCCGGTGCGAGGTGACACAGTACGGCGGGCAGCCTTATCTCCGGTACCAGTTCTCTTACGGTGATGTGGCGGCGATCGAGCTGGAGAGCTGCGGGATCATGACGAAGTTCCAGTACCGTGATGACTTCATGGGCGAGACGAACCGGGCACTGTTCCCGACGATGGACCTCATCCACATCCAGGATCAGGGCATCCAGGAAGGCGTGAAGAGCGCGGCGACCTACCGATTCATGGCACAACTCGGCAACTTCGCGAAGGCTGAGGACCTAGCCAAGGAGCGCCAGAGGTTCACGGCTGAGAACTTCTCACGAGACGCGAACGGCGGCGGCTTATTGCTGTTCCCGAACACCTACAACAACATCAAGCAGATCGATGTGAAGCCGTGGGTGGTCGATGCGGAGCAGATGAAGGTCATCAAGGACAACGTCTACCAGTACTTCGGAGTGAATGACGACATCCTCCAGAACAGGGCCTACGGCGATGCCTGGTCAGCGTTCTACGAGGGCGCGATCGAGTCCTGGGCGATCCAGTTTTCCGAGGTGATGACGAAGATGCTGTTCACGTTCCGTGAGCAGACCGAGGGGAACAAGGTCATGGCGACCGCCAACCGCCTGCAGTACATGAGCAACAAAGACAAGCTGGACGTCAGTTCTCAGTTACTTGACCGTGGAATCATGAGCATAAATGATGTGCGCGATATTTGGCAGCTGCCTCCAGTAGATGGCGGCGATGTAAGGGTAATTCGAGGCGAGTATTGGAACGCAGATGACAAAGTAAATTCAGTAAGTGAAGACAATGAATAATTATTGCGTTTATAAGCACACGACCCCGAGCGGAAAAGTATATATCGGGATAACATCTCAAAACATTAATAAGCGCTGGAAAAACGGCCTCGGCTATGAGGGGTGTACTGCTTTTTACAGGGCGATTACAAAATATGGGTGGCAAAACATTAAGCACGAAATTGTTATTGCTGGGCTTAATAAGGCCGAAGCGTGTGAGATGGAGCAGCGATTAATCGCAGAGCACAAAAGCCACGACCCACAATTTGGATATAATCTAACACTTGGCGGCGAACATTATGAGCCAAATGGTGAGTGGCGAAAAAAGCTTAGTGCGTCAAACAAACGTTACTATAAAGAGCATCCCGAGGCTCGTGAACGAATATCCAAAAACCAGACTGGAAGAGCGCTAACGGACCTCCAAAAGCAAAAAATAAGCGACGCTATGAAGCGATATTATCTTGAACATCCAGAGGAAAGAGAGAAACGAGGCGCGTCGTTTAGAGGGAAGAAGCGCGGTGATGACTTCAGCAAAAAGTTAGGTGAACGCAAATCAAAACCAGTTATTTGTGTTGAGACAAATGAAAAATATAAGTCAATCAAAGATGCCGCTGAAGCATTTGGCGTAACAAGGGGTGCTATACACAGTGTTTTAAGTGGTGATAGGAAAGCCTGTAAGGGCTGTACGTTTATTTATGCTTAACGGAGGGAACCAATGAAGAATGACAGAGAGTACAGGAGCATGGAGCTCCGGATCGCTGAAGAAGAGAAGGACTACAAGGTCGAGGGCTACGCCTCAACATTCGACCCTTACGTACTGATGACAGTCGACGGCGTGGACTACTCCGAGAGGATAGATCCGACGGCCTTCGACGAGGCTGACATGAGCGACGTGGTCTTCAGGATCGACCACGAAGGTCCTGTCTACGCCCGCACGAGTGCCGGCTCGGTCATGCTCGATATTGACGAGCACGGCCTGCACAACGTCACGGATCTGAGCCGCACGGAGAGATCTAGAAGCATTTTCGAAGAGATCGCCGCGGGCAATTACCCGAAGATGTCGTTCGCCTTCACAGTAGCCGAGGACGAATACGACAAGAAATCCCACACACGGATCATTCACCGTATCGCGAAGGTGTTTGATATATCCCCGGTTAGCTTCCCGGCTAACCCCAACACTAACCTTAGCGTATCGACACGCGACTATTTCGACGGAGTGATCGAAATGGAACGAGCGGAGCGACTCGAAGCGGAGGCACGCGAGAGGCAGAAACAGAGAATCAAAATTCTTATGGAGGTCTGACATGGAGCTTAAAGACATGACAGTCGAACAGCTCGAAGAGCGCAAGGCGCAGATCGTGACGGAGCTGGATGCTCCTGAAGCTGACCTTGATGCCCTTGAGAGCGAAGCAAGAAGCATCAAAGAAGAACTTGAAGCAAGAAAAGAAGCCGAAGCCCAGAAGGCAGAGATCCGCGCAGCGGTTGCCGCTGGAGCCGGCGAAGTCATCAAAACATTCGAAGAGAAAGTAGAGGAACCCAAAATGTACGGAACTGACACAAAAGAATATCGCGACGCGTTCATGGCCAACCTTGTTGGGCAGGCGACTCCGGAACAGAGAGCCATCCTGGCTGATAACAGCGCATACGGCGACGGCCTTGCCCTGCCGATCGGTCTCGACAAAGAAGTCTGGGATCAGGTCACAGCGGCTCATCCGATCCTTAGCGATGTTGACATCATGAGAAGCGGCATCGCGATCAAAGTCACCCAGATGACACCGGCGGCCATCACCAAGAAGATGGACAGCGCTGCTTCGTCTGAACAGACATTCACTGGCGTGGACGTTATCCTGGTCGGTGCTGATTATCACACCTACGTCACCCTGTCCTATGCTGAAGCCAAGATGTCCCAGGGCGCTATGGAACGCTTCCTGGTCAAGGAAGTCGCCGGCGCTATCGGCGAAGCCCTTGCGAAAGACGTCTTTGCCCGTATCCTGAGCGATGCCACAACGGCCCAGAAGGTCACATCGACCTCAGACCTGTTCGATGACATTAAGACAGCTCTTGGTCTTGCATCGCTGGCGAACCGCCCGGTCATCTATGCCCCGGCTACTGACTACTACAACATCGTCGGCGCTGTGAAGCAGGGCTCCCCGTTCAACATCGGCGCCGTCCTCGGCTGTGAAGTCAAACTTGACAGCGCTGCCACGAAGGTCACGATCGTCGACCCGGATCTGTTCGTGCTGAACGTTATCCAGGATACGATCATCGAATCCGAACGTGACGCCAAGAACGCCGCCTTCGTGATCGGCGGCTACATGCGGGCTGAGGGCTGCCTCCGCAAGGTTAAAGCTGCGGCCTACATCGACTAATGAGGCTCCTGGCGAAAGCCGACGTCGTAGAGAACAACAAGAAGCATAAGGCCGGTACAGAGTTCGAAACGGACAAAGCGACCGGCCTTGTCCTTATAGAGTTCGGATGGGCGGCTGAGATCAAGGAAAAACAGCCGGAGAAGAAGAAACCGGCGAAGAGAACTAAGGAGTAAACAAATGGCAGATTCTACACTGGTGGCGTCCGCAAAGCTGGCGGCCCGAATCACGACTGAGGCGTTCGACACGCAGATCAGCGACCTTCTTGACGCCGCTATGCTCGACCTGGGCGTCGCCGGTGTCGAGACCCCCGAGACGCTGGATGCTTTAGTCAGGACGGCGGCTATCACTTATTTCATGATGCGCTTCGGCCAGCCTGACGAGTATGACCGCCTGAAGAAGTCATACGACGAACAGAAGGCCCAGCTCGTCACATGCACAGGATATACGGATTGGGGTGGTGTCGATGGATAGATCCGAAGTCATCACGCTCATAACAGAGGTTACGGCTCAGGACGATAACGGGGTCTGGCAGGCAACGGAGACCACAAAGGACATCTTCTGCCAGGTCTCGAGCGTGACCCGTGACGAGTTCTTCGAGGCAGGCCGGAACGGTCTAAACCCCGACTACCGCTTCACGGTCTTCGGCCCCGACTATGACGGCCAGAAGGTCGTGGAGTACAAGGGGAAGCGTTACGGGGTCTACAGGACCTATCAGGCGCGGACCGACGAGCTGGAGCTCTACGTGGAGCGGAAAGGCGGCACGAATGGCTAAGAATTACATCGTGAACTCCAACCGGTTCAACTTTGCGGACGTGGTCCATGAGGCTTTGCAGATGAACTGGATGCAGCTCGATGTTATCCCCGCCATGAACCAAGCTGTCGATGAGGTCTCGAAAGAGGCGGCCCGCAAGCTCAGGAGCACATCGCCCGGCAAGGGTGAGTACAAAAAGAACTGGGCTGTCCAGAAGGAGCGCGGACGGCTGACGACCGAAGCCACGGTCTACGGCAAGAAGCCGACCTACCGACTGGCCCATCTTCTGGAGAAGTCGCATGTCATGCGGAACGGCAAGAGGTCGACGCCTATCGTCCACATCGCGCCGGTCGCAGACTGGGCCCAGACAGAAGCAATTAACCGAATGTACGAGTTACTGGAGAAGTCATACCGATGACCACGAAAGAGATTGCGACAATGCTCGCCTCGGTGGGAGTGCCTACCGCATACTACGAGTTTCCTGAGACCCAGGAAGGCCCGCCGTACCTGTGCTTTTACTTCACAAGCGACAACGACGTGAAGGCCGACAACCTGAACTACGTCAGGATCGAAGACCTTATCGTTGAACTTTACACAGACACTAAAGACTTTAACCTCGAGAAAACGCTCGAAGGCGTCCTGACTGCTGCGGGCCTTGTATGGACGAAAGCAGAAGATCATCTCGGAGATGAGCGGATGTATGAGGTTATCTATGAGATGAATGTCATCATCACGGAGGAAACAAATGGCTAACAAGATCAAATACGGCATCGAAAAAGTGTACTATGCCGTGGCCACAATCGCGGCGGACGGCACGGCCACATACGACACGCCAGTGGCGCTCCCGGGTGCTGTGAACCTCTCGCTTGAGGCTCAGGGCGACCAGAACGTCTTCTACGCTGACAACATCAATTACTACGTCTCGCAGGCTAACAACGGCTATCAGGGCGATCTGGAGATGGCTCTGATCACGGACGACTTCAGGAAAGCGATCCTCGGCGAGCACGAATCCACGACAGGCAAAGTCCTCGTTGAAGAGGCTGACGTGGCTCCGGCGCACTTCGCCCTCCTGTTCCAGTTCGAAGGCGATGTCAAAGCGACACGCTATGTCATGTACAACTGCGTAGCGTCCAGACCGGCAACAGCCTCCGCAACGAAGGCTGAAGCAATCGAACCGCAGACAGAGACGGTCCAGATCACGGCGACCAGCATCTACAACGCTGCGCTTGATTCTGACATCGTCCGCGCTAAGACAGGCGAAGAGACCACGCAGACCATCTACGATGGATGGTTCACATCGGTCTGGCAGCCGGCTGACTAAAGAAGGGGTGAAGCATGAGAAAAGACATCACGATTGGGGACAAGTCAATCGGGCTGGCGGCTTCTGCCGCCACGCCTTTTATCTACCAGAAGGTCTTCCATGAGGACTTCCTCAGGGAGATGCAGAAGGACGACAAGAACATCAACAACTACATCAAGCTGATGTTCGTGATGGCCAAGCAGGCCGACACAGCCACGAGCGACCTGATGAAGGGCGAGGTCACTGAGAACGACTTTATCGTCTGGCTCGACCAGTTCGAGCAGATGGACGTGACCGAGGCTCTCTCGGACGCTCTGCAGCTTTACCAGGCATCGCGCAAAGGGACCTCAGTCCCAAAACAAAAGGCCGACTGACGGATCGGCCGTACACGACAGGGCTGTACATGCTGCGCTGCCTTGAGATAGGGCTCCATCCGTCTGATCTGGAGTATCTCGATATGGGCGACGTCTTCGACATGATGACGGAGCACGAAAATGACAGCGCGGAGTACAACTACGTAGCAACACAAGAAGACTTTGACAGATTCTGAGGTGGAACATGCCGAATAGAATCGCCGGTATTACGATTGAAATCGACGGCAACGCGACCCCGCTCCAGAAGGAGCTGAAGGGCATCGACAAGAACCTGAAGACGACCCAGAACAACCTGAAGGACGTCAACAGGCTCCTGAAGCTCGACCCGGGGAATGTTGACCTGCTGAAGCAGAAGCAGAAGCTCCTCAACGATGCCATTGCCGACACCAAGAAAAAACTTGATACAGAGAAGGAAGCCCTCGCCCAGCTGAAGCAGGCAGACCAGACTCCTGAAGTCACACGGCAGATGGAAGCCCTGGAACGCCAGATCGCTGATGACGAGCAGAAGCTTAAAGGCCTTAAGGACCAGATGCGGGACTTCGGCTCTGTCACTGCACAGCAGCTTAAAGTCGCCGGCGACAATATCCAGCAGGTCGGCAACAAGATCTCAGACGTCGGCAAGAAGCTCTCGACAGTGTCAGCCGGAGCGGCAGCGGTCGGTGGCGGGCTCCTTAAGATGGGCTATGACGCCGTTCAGAACGCTGACGACCTCAACACGCTGGCAAAGCAGACCGGCTTCTCGACAGAAGAGCTACAGAAATTTCAGTACGCCTCCGAGATGGTCGACGTCTCTGTCGAAGACATCACAGGCGCGCTCCGGAAGTTCAAGAAGAATGTAGACCCGTCTAATGAATCGCTGAAGAAGCTGGGCGTGTCGGCGGTCGATGCGGAGGGAAACCTCAGAGACTCAACAGACGTTTTCTATGACGCAGTAGCGGCGCTTGGGCAGGTCGCTAACGAAACCGAACGCGATCAGCTGGCCATGAGCCTGTTCGGCAAATCGGCTGACTCACTTGCGGGAATCGTAGACGACGGCGGGGAAGCGCTGAAGGCCTACGGGGACGAAGCTCAGGCGATGGGCCTGATCCTCGACCAGGACACCATCGACGCGCTGAACAACACCAACGACACGATCGACCAGCTGAAGGCGAACCTCGCCGGCACAATGGCCGAGATCGGCGCAAACGTCGCCTCGGTCCTCGGCCCTGCTCTGGAATCAGCCGCCGAACTGATCAAGACCATCACCGAGAAGCTCAGGGAGCTTTCTCCTGAGCAGATGGAGATGATCCTGAAGATCGTCGGAATTGTGGCCGCGATCGGTCCTCTGGTGACGATCATCGGCAACGTGATAAGCATCGGCGGGGCGCTGATCACCGGCATCGGCACGATCGTCGGCATCCTCGGCGGTCCGCTGACCCTTGCCATCGGTGCAGCCATTGCCATCGGTATCGCGCTCTACAAGAACTGGGACACGATCTGTGCATGGGCCAACACGGTCAAGGAACGGATCGTTGAAGCCTGGAACAATGTCAAGGAAGGCATCTCGAACGCGATCGAGAACGTCAAGAGCAAGATCGACGGCTTCAAGGAAAAGGTCACGAACGTCTTTGACGCTGTTAAAGACAAGATCAAGGGCGCTATCGACTTCATCAAGGGCCTGTTCAACTTCGAGTGGTCCCTGCCCAAGCTGAAGCTCCCGCACTTCAAGATCGAGGGAAGCTTCTCCCTGACACCGCCGTCCGTGCCTCATCTGGCGGTCGACTGGTACAAGAAAGCGTATGACAACCCTGTCATGTTCACATCTCCGACAGTCCTGGCAACGCCCAACGGGCTGAAGGGATTCGGTGACGGACACGGTGCTGAGATCGTTATGGGTCTTAACAAGCTCAAAGAGATCGCAGGTCCCGACATCATCCTCAACATGAACGTCACGACACAGCCGGGGCAGGACAACAAAGCGATCGCTGATTATGTAGCTGACAGAATCATGAAAGAAGTAAGAGGAGTTAGAGCGGTATGGGCGTAAGAGTTTTTGGTCGGGTCGTATTCGACGGGGTCGACCTGGTTGACTTCGGCGTGACGCTCTCAGGAGTGGGAACATTCAACGCTCCGGAGCGCGATGTCGAGTATGTATCCGTCCCCGGGAGGAATGGCGACATCATCCTCGACAATGGCCGTTACAACAATATCTCAGTAACTTATCCTGTCAACATCGAGACGCAGCTGCCCGCAAAGACCAGAGCCCTGAGCGAGTTCCTGATGTCGCACAAGGGCTACTTCAGACTTGAGGACTCCTATCATCCTGACGAGTTCCGGATGGCGCAGTTCGCCGGCCCGATCGACATCAACAGCACAGGCAGGCACAACCGCTACGGCACGACCTCCCTGACGTTCAACTGCATGCCTCAGCGCTTCCTGAAGTCAGGGGAGCAGGCGGTAGTGTTCACGGACTCATCCAAAGCACAGCAGACCATTTACAAGTATTCGGACTTCTCGAGCTATACCAAGACAAGCATCCTCGACCCGTTAGGGCGTGATATTAAAACAGATCTATCGAGCGCCCTGTTTTATGTTGTCGATATGTCAGGCGTCACCATAGCAGACGACACGATGATAAGAGTCGAGGGTGGTTTTGATGAGTTCTTCGTGGCGATCTGCTCGGACAACCCAGTCATCTCATCGAGCAACGCATCGACTGAGCGATTCGATGACACATTCCTGCTTCGGCAGGGAGACCCAAGAACTTACTGGCTATTCCCTGCGGCGGCGAACATCAAGATCTATGCGGAAAACGTGCTGGTCTATGAGAGCCCGTACACGGAGCACGAGACGATACACAACCAAACGATGTTCAGCACCAAGCCGCTCGTGAAGGTCGACATCGCTGACGGGGACAGCATAACGGATTATCTGTTCTCGATCGGACCGAACGGGGTGCTGTTCACGCAGCCGGCTGAGTTCCCGTACAACAGAGCCCAGACGATCACGATCGACTGCGAGGCAATGGAAGCCTACTCCCTGCCGAGGGACAATCCGGCAGGGTATAAGGTCAACTGGAATCCGTATGTCACATTCGTGAAGGCTCCGGAGCTGATGCCTGGCGACAATGACATCGCCTATGATGCCAATGTATCAAACCTTAGAATCTATCCGAATTGGTGGCGCTTATGATACCCATCCTCTACAAAAACACCGAGACGGCATTCCGGAGCAACGGGCTCGGCAGGCTGGACGCTCTGACCTGTATGGTCTCGAGACGGCTTAATGACTTTGATACTTTAGAAATGTCATACCCGTCCTACGGGGAGCACGCGAGGGAGCTCGTCCCCGGGAATATTATTTATTGCGAGACCGGCGAAGGCCCGCAGCCTTATCGGATCTACGAGGTCCAGAAGGCGTTCCAGACGTTCGAGGTCTATGCCAATCACCTTAGTTATGATTTATGCGGGTATCCCGTGAAGCCGTTCACGGCACAGACGGCGAGTGCTGCCATCGGAGCATTGAGCACGAGGGCCGTCATTGCCACACCGTTCACGTTTAGCACGGATTTGAGCGTCTCAGGGGAGTTAGTGAACGAGAAGCCCGATTCCATCCGTGCGGTGATGGGAGGCTCTGACGAGTCGATTCTGGGCGTGTACGGGGGAGAGTGGAAGTTCGACCACTTCAAGTGCGAGCTCCTGACCGCCAGAGGGAGCGACAAGGGCGTCGAGATACGCTACGGGAAGAACCTCACGGACATCACCGCCATCGGAAACGACGAGGAAGCCTACACGGGAGCCTTTGCGTATTATTCCAACAGCGGCACATACGTCAGCTCCAACGTGCAGTACCTTGACCAGAACGCCGTGCCTCAGAAGATACTCGTCACGGACCACACAGGGGACTTCGAGAGCACACCGACCACAGCACAGCTCGACACGCTGGCAGCGGCTGACCTGCTGAATGTAGGACCGCTCAGCTCCCTGTCGGTGAGTTTTATCCCGACTGACGGCATCTGCCTCGGTGACCTTGTCACGGTCTATTACAGTGACTTCGACATCAGGACAAAATTAGAGGTCGTCCAGACCGACTACAACGTAATGCTTGACCGCTACGACTCCATCGAGCTCGGCGCGATCCTGCCGACACTTGCCGACACAATAGCAAGCCTCAAATAGGGGGAACCATGGAATCAAGAATCTATAATGTGAATCTCCAGAGCGGCTACAACACTCTGACCTACATCGGCATAAGCCAGTATGACGCAGGGGTCCCGCTCCAGTTTAATGTGTATGACGGAGCGACAGCCGCTTCCTTCCCCGCCGGCACGACCGCCAAGATACAGGGTGTGCGTCCTTCGGGGGTCGGCTTTAACATTGACTGCACGCTGACGGACAATGTCGTGACAGTCGACACAGTAACCGACATGACCGGCGAGGCGGGCAAGTTCCCTGTCGAGATCAGGTTTGAATCTTCAGGCGTCGATGTCGGCACGGTCAACTTTGTTTTCCTGATTGAGAAAGCCCCGCACCCGGACGGGACAATAGACGCGGATATAACGCATGAGCAGGAGTTTATAGAACGGCTTGAAGCGGTCGAAAATGATAAAGTTCCTTACCCCGCCACAGATAAATATGGTACGGCGGGACAAGTCTTAAAAACGCTTGGCGATGGCACAACAGAATGGACAAACGTTTCGAGCGGGCAAGGTGTATCCGATGACCTCAAGGCGGCACTCCTCCAAATCGCCCAAAAGGTTGTCTATATAGATGAGCATGGTCAAGATTATTATGATGACCTATACGATGCTCTTTACCCGCCTGCACCGCCTGCGACTCTTGTCAGTATCTCAGCGGTCTACACACAGAGCGGGATAGTTTACGATTCAGACAGCCTTGATTCGCTTAAGAGCGATCTTGTTGTAACAGCGCACTATGACAACGGGACAACATTGCCTGTAGCTGATTCAGCTTATACACTATCCGGGACGCTTACTGTTGGGACATCAACGATTACAGTGGCGTACAGCGGCAAGACAACAGTGTTTAACGTGACTGTCACTAAGGGGATCGACTACACAGAAGACGCATTGACTAACGTGACGTGGAACAGCGGTAAAGCATATAACCAGACAACAGGAATAATCGAAGACACGTCCGGAAGTTATGCAACGGATAAATTCGATGTGCAGGATTTGACGTATAGGGTTATCAATAACGATACTGCGCATAACACAACATTCCGCATTTTTATGTGGGATGCGAATGACGTGTACCTTGGCACTAAGCAGTATTCGGAAGCAAGATTCCAGTTTAAGCCCGGTTATAAATATGCCATAGAAGTACGGAACGCAGGCACATTTGATCCGACAACTATGACCATGCTCCCGGTTGATAAGCGTGCGACAGCTGTCGAAGAGTTTGAGATTGATCTTGCCGCTATTGCGAACAATGTTGTTAAAGCCAGTGGCTACTACGAAGTCAATGTTAAGGCTCTTATGAACGCGGTCGGCGTTACGAGCCAGAATTATACCGACACGATCAACAGACAGAGCATATTCGGCATGATTGGAGAAGCGGTCAATACGAATAACTTCCCGTTCAAAACTCCGATAAGAATAGGGACATTCCATTATTCGTCTAATATGCTTCTTTCGATCTACATCGAAGGAATTACCGTATCAGACGCGAATCTGCAAAGCGTGAAAGATTATCTTGTAAACAACAACGTCAAGATCACCTATAACTATTAAGGGGTAACGATATGGGCACGATATATGACTATCAAGGGAATGCGCTGGTGGTATCTGACAATTATGAGCCGCAGAAGAACGAGATACCAATAGTCACTATTAGCGGCAATTTGCCCTCAACCAAACTACAGGGCGAGTATAATGTAATAATCACATACCGGAGTCTTACAGAAGAGTTCGTTGATTACGGGACGGTTAAGGTACAGGGTGACTCTTCCACGGCGTACCCCAAAAAAAACTTCACCGTGAAATTGTTTAAAAATTCAGCGCGGACGATTAAGGACAAAAGACAGTTCAGAGACTGGGACAAGGCTCGGAACAAGTTCGTGCTGAAAGCGAACTGGATAGACCACAGTCACGCCCGGAACATTGTCAACGCGAGACTGTGGACACAGATAGTTAAATCGCGGAGCGACTTCGCATCTCTTCCGGACGCGCTTAAGAGCGGCAATATTGCCATAGACGGGTTCCCGGTCAAGGTCTTTAACAACGGCGTGTATATGGGCATATATACGTGGAACCTTCCCAAAGATGCGTTATATGGTCTTGATGACAGTGTAGACTCTAATGCCATTGTACAGGGAGACACCGGGACTTATAGCGGGTCAATCTTGTGGAGAGGGTCGACTATTGACGGGAAATGGTCGGACGAAACTCACGATACTATGCCGACTATTATCACTAACGGATTCAACGCTCTTTTGAATTTCGTCTATACGTCATCCAATGCTGATTTTATCAGCAATTTCAGCACGTATTTTGACAAGAAATCGATCATCGATCAGTATATCTTCCTGTATGTTGGCTGTATCGTTGACAATATCGGCAAGAATCAGACATTCTTCACGTATAAC
>Ga0326512_10002248_pt1 | contig 14313 bp, 18 predicted proteins | sample 1_2617_0518_D_FD_203652 | JGI IMG/M metagenome (GOLD analysis project Ga0326512, IMG submission 203652) | Bovine rumen microbial communities from UC Davis, California, United States - 1_2617_0518 | ecosystem: Host-associated > Mammals > Digestive system > Stomach > Rumen | place: USA... | reverse complement strand
TAGTATTTTCTTAATGTTTCACGTGAAACATCATTTTGTAAAGAAAATTACTTGACAGTTATTATAGCCTATGCTAATATTTATAATGAAAATATTAAACATTATTATCACTCAATAGAAAGGTTGGTGATTATATGAGATTTATGCCTTTTGTAAAAGGTAAAAAGGGCTTTCAGATGGCTGGTGGTGGCGTGTCTGATAGCGGTGGTGGTGGTGGCGGTTATGTGTTGCCACCTGCAACATCTAATACGCTAGGCGGTGTTAAGATTGGTAACGGTGTAAATGTTACAAGCGATGGCACTATATCTGTTAGCGGTGGCGGTGGCGGTGGTTTTGACTATTCAACGACAGAAGAAGTAAATACGGGACACAAGTGGATAGATGGGAAAACCATATACTGTAAAACGTATTTTATTCCATCACAAGTCAATCTCAATTCAAATGAGGCTACAACTGTTTTTTCAGATAACAACTTGAAAAATGTTGATACAGGTATTGATTGCACGATAACAGCGTCATCTAATGACATTTATAAACGTGTATTCCCTTATGGTTCTAAAAGATATGAAATCAATAAATACGCAGGGACATTTCAAGCACTTACTACAAGTGGAACAGATTTTATCTGGGCAAACACTTGGATAATTTTGTATTACACTAAAAAATCATAAAAGGAGGACTATATTATGAAACTTGAACAGATTGCAACACTACTTAACAACACACTCGTGCCTAACTACCTTGGTGAGGGCACAACCATTAGCGCAGACTTGTCTAATGTGGTCGAGCTTGGTACAGCAATTGCTGACCTTGACGGTGAGGAAGTCAAAAACTTCACTGGGGATTTTATTGTTGGTGTCGCACGTAACGTGATGGACACTAGACAGTATAAGCGTGAAACTTACGGACTTATGAACGATGCTCGTGAGTATGGCGGTGTAATTCAGCGTGTTAAAGCTAAACTTCTCGAAGCATCAGACTCACCGATTTGGACACTTGAAAACGGACAGGACTATTTCGATGGAAAATATTACGGCATTGAAAAAGATGTAAAAATCTATTCAAAGGACACCGCATTTCAGGTTAAAAATTCCATTCCAACTGAAATGTATAAACAGTATTTTACCAGTGCCGACGGTGTGCGTGAATTTGTAGCTATGATTGAAAGTACGGTGGACAACACCATTACACTCGAATTGAATTCGCTTGCAAAAACGACACTTCAGCAACTTATTAGCACTATTGACGCTGATAGAAGCATTTCTTTGCTTACTATGTATAATACGGAAGCTGGTTTGTCGGGTGGTGATGCACTTACCTCAGATGACGCACTTTTTAACGCACCTTTCCTGCGATGGGCGGCGGAAATGATTATTAGATTGCGTGACCTGACACAGGATTATAATGCCAAGTACAATGACGGTACTGTGCCTACGTTTACGCCTGCCGAGGATTTGCGTGTTACACTTCTTTCACAGTTTGCGCGCGCTATTGAGTTTAATATGGAAGCCGATACATTTCATAATGACCTTGTTTCAATCGGTGAATATAATACTATTAATTTTTGGCAGAACGCTAGCGAAGATTTGCTTCCTAATTTGGGTGTTACTGCGGAAGTTAAAACACACGTTGGCGAGGGTGACCCCGTTGTTGTGTCTAATGTAGTAGGGCTTATCTATGACAGATACACCGCAGGGCTTACGGCTAGACTTGATAAGATTACTGCGCAGTATATCGCTAATGGTGATTATACTACCTACTTCCATCACGTTGCTAATAGCCGTTTCATCGACACTAGAAACACGGCAATTGCACTTCGTCTTGTTTAATCATAACTAGGTGCTATTAAAAAGGGGTATAGACAGAAAGCTATACCCCTTTATGTTATAGAAAGGTGTGATATTATGGATATAAGACTATACAACACAAGTAGCCCACCTAATAAAGTATATAAAATAGTAGACGATACAAACGCTATTACATTGACAGATGTGCAATTTATGGAAGATGACGCATTAAATGTTATAACACCTAGAATTAAGGCTAAAATATTTACAGATATTGAAGATATAAAAAAATATAACTATGCGCATCTTTTTAAGTTTGATAGATATTATTATATTGAAAATATAACGACTGAAGCTGGGCTTGTAATATTTCATTTGCGTGTTGATGTTTTGATGAGTTTCAAAGACACCATTACCGACACATATCAATATTTAATTAGGTCGGAAAAATACCGTAACCGTTATCTAGTAGATAATTTATTACCTATTCATTCTGATACAAGATATACGATTAAGCCTTTTGGTGAAGCGGTATCTGACCCGTCATGTAATCACGTTATACTTGAAACAATAGGGAAAGGGGGTACACCTTCTTGAGTAAAATAGAGGACGCTTTAACAGGTGCGGAGATTGTTGAGTATGCTGAAAAAGACTCTGTTATGGGGTATTTTTTGCCTTGTCACTTCATTGAAGACACTCACGTATTACCACAAAACCAACAAGAGTATATACAAAGTAGAAGACAAAGTGTTAGAGGTTTTTACGAAGATAGCAGTGACGATTGTAGAGCGAAATTTTATACATATTTATCATTTACACGAACACAAAAACACGGACGTGTTGCTGGTTATGTGACAGGTGAAAACGATGATGGCTCTTTACGTATATCTTTAATCGGTACTGGTAATTTTAACATAGGTGGTAGCGATTGCGTTTCTTCTTTTATGTCACTTCGTGCTACAGGTAATATGCGCTTATCACCTGATAACCCTGAAATGTATTTGCGAAAAATGTTAAGTAATGCGGGTCTTAACCCACAATTTCAAGCTGGTGACCCTTTCACAAAGCCCGAAGCATATGAACAATATGCAACTTTTGAAGTGAACGGTGAAATTACAATGGAAAGTTTACCACCCGAGAAAGTTTTAAGTGATGTATACACGCCTGTTTGGACGGGTATAAATGCTGGTGGCCATAACACCTATACTCGAAACTTTGTGCGTTATAACGGGCAATATATTGAGAATGTATCGGGGGCAACAACACTAACTAAAAATCCCACTACAACACTTGAAATTAATGTGCCGTGGGAAAACATTAGTTTTAGTTTGTTGAATACTGTCGCATATTCTGTGGGTTATAATAACAGCGGTGGCGATGTTTACGCTATGTGCTTTAACAACCTTTCTACTATGACAGGTGTTCTTGGTGGTTTGGGCGAAATCGAAGTCCCTGATACGCTTCTTGGTAGTAAACTTTTTGAGCCGCCCATAACAGGAACATACGCAGGGTATGGAAGACTTTTTAACACCGTTTTAACTAGAGATTTGCAAAGTGCCGTTAAATATGTTGACGATGGCACATTACCGCCTGACGCTTTTCTCTTTCCGTTCGATGTTGACCACATACCAACTAATGACGATGGCGCAAATCCTATGCCCCCTGAAGAAGTGCCGACAAGCGATAAACCTAGCGAAATAAATGGAGACCCTTCTGACGATTTAACACCTACACCATTAGTAACACCGCAAGCAACACCTCAATCATTAACAAATAATAATTTATATTGGCTTTTAACTTTACAGTTAAAAAACTTTATTGATTGGTTCTGGACTGACGCAACAAGTATTGCAAGTGTGGGTGATTTATGGGACAAGATTAAGGGATTGTATGAAAATCTGTCACAGGCGGTGCTTAATATTCGGTATATGCCTGTTCAGGATAGCTGGATAGGGGGAACATCACTAGCTAGCTCTATCATTGTAGGTATGATAGAAAAAGAGGGACAGGTACTTGCCCTTAATAAATCCGTAGCACCTGTTAGATATTTAGGGCAGTTTAACATTGAAGAATTTTATGAAAGTTTTTGTGATTATTCACCATATACAGAAGTTTCTTTATACCTACCTTTTCACGGTTTTATTGATTTAGATGTCAATATGATGATGGGGAATAAAATAAAGGTATATGTCTCGTATGATATAACCAGCGGGACTATACAATACTTTATTTATAGAGATAGTGAATTGATAAACACTTGTGTTTGCAAAATGGCTGTGGATATTCCTATTTCATTACAGACAAAATCAAGCCGTGACAGTGCAATATTTCAAAATGTTGCTAGTGCAACGAGCTCTCTAATAAGTGCGACCTCTTCATCATTATCAGGAAATCCCATAGGTTTAGTTATGTCTTTACCGGGACTATTGGGGACTCAAGCACACGGTGCACCGATGGCACTAAAAGGTACTATTGGAGAAAGTGGGGCGTTTTATGCGCCTAACAGATGTGCCATTTATATTAAAAATCCAAAGTATAATAAACCATCTAAAGAGGGCGTTGATTATGCGTCACAGGTTGGTTATCCTTGTAACGGTGTGTATAAATTGAAAAAAGGAATTGGATACACACAAGTATATAATCCGAAAATCAATTTTACAAGGTCAGGAAACGCTAAACCATTGAAAGAAGAAATTGATGAAATTTATGACTATCTTGAAAAGGGGGTAATATTATGATGGACACAACAATTTCAACACAACCTTTTTTGTTAACAGGTGACCCTTACGAATTTATGAAAAACAAAACACAGAACAAAATCCGTTATACAGGCTACATATCTATGCTATGGAATACGCTTCTAGATATGTTTGAATATGAAAACCTTCCAGACACTATTCCGAAACGTTTTCTAGAAAGTATATTACACGCTACTGGTGAGGTCTTCATTAGTAAAATTAATGATGAATTGATAGCTTCGCACGGTACGTTATCGGGCGATGTAGACGCTTACGGTTTAGGTACAGATGTTATAGCTGTGTGCCCTACTGGTGAAGCACACGGAAAGCGTGGTGTTGATATTGCCTACGGTATCAACAACGATACCGCTACACCTGATATGTTAGTCTACTGGATAGCGCACTTGCTAGGCGAGACTGACAAAAGTATAAAGCTTAATGTTTTGTATTCCCGTTTTCTCAAAATTCCTAAAGTATGCAACGAAAAAGATAAAGCTATGTTCGAGGGGCTTGTTAAAAAACTTATTGACGGTGAAGCGCAGGCTTTTGCTAGTAGTAGTGCACTTGATTTAGAGCTTGGTTCAGGTACGGAAGCTTTTGAATTGACGGACGTAAATAAAATAGACAAGCTTCCATATCTAACACAGTTTTTTGAGGACTGTCTGAAACGCTTTTATAATTTCTATGGACAGCCTATGCAAAATCAAAATAAACGTGCGCAATCTATTAGTGATGAAATTCACGGACAGGATAGTGTGTCATTTATCATACCAATGCAGATGCTTCGATGCAGGCAGGCATTATGCGAAGAAGTAAACCGTATTTTTGGTACGAATATCAGCGTTAAATTTTCACCCGTTTGGCGTGTCGAATTAGATGGACTTATTGAACGTGACGGGAACGGTAATGAAACACCTGATATCACCGAAACCGATACGGAGCATATGGAAACCGATACGGAGCATATGGAAACCGATACGGAGCATATGGAAACCGATACGGAACAGGCGGAAACCGATACGGAACAGGTGGAAACCATAGAAGAAATAATCGAACCCGATGAAACACCTGATTTGCCTGCTATGACGCTTGAACCGTCTGACCCTACCAATACCACCAATGAAGAAACAGAAAGCGAAACAGGGGCAAATACGGGGCTAATTTCGATAAAAGAAGTAGCTAACGCTTTTAACGTATCGGAAGAAGAAGTAATTGATTTGCTGGAATTGATGAAAGGCGGTGTATAATTATGTATGATAAAATCTTTGTGTGGGTACGTGGTATAGCTTCTATAATAGCTGGTATGTGTGGGTATATGTTTGGTGATATGAACGGTTTATTGATTGCGCTTTTCGTTGTTATCGTACTTGATTATATAACTGGAATTATAAAAGCGTGTATCTTACACAAGCTATCAAGCGAAATAGGGTTCAAAGGTATTTTAAAAAAAGTATTAATATTAATGGTGGTGGCTATGGCACACCTTGTTGATAATTGTGTTGGTAGTGGTGAAACGTGGCGCAATATTGCAATTGTATTTTATATCAGTAATGAGGGGCTTTCCATACTTGAAAATTGTGTAGCCTGCGGTGTGCCGTGCCCTGATAAATTAAAAGAAATACTTATAAATATGGAACACACAACAGATGAAGATATGAAAGGCGGTGTTGAAAATGGCAGTACGGACTAATTATGAATTGATTGATATTCTGACAACTGATAATGATTTTAGTATTAGCGCAACTGACTTGAATACTACGACTAAAGTTATTAGCACTACCCCTAATACGATACAGTATTTTTTACACAAGTATGCTACCAGACAGTATTCTGTTTTAAGGGGTAATGCTACCGTTACAAAAGAAGAAGCTTATAATGATTTTTCGAATGATTTTAGGTTGTGGGTGCTTAACCGTCAACATAATATTGATAAACTATACCAATCTATGTTTGACTATGATTATAGCCCGATTGAAAATGTTGACAGGTACGAAAATGAAGTGATTAATAACGGAACAGAAACAAAGTACGGAAAAACAGACACCTTAACAGGCACGGACACTACCACCTACGGCAAGACAGACACAACTACATACGGAAAGACAGACACCCGAACAATAGAAAGTGCAACTGATCATGCAGGAAGCGATACGACTACCAAAACAGGGGCGGAAATTAATGAAACACAAAAAGCTGGATTTAACGCCCCGAATGATTACACAAAAGACACTAAAAACACAACTACATACGATGATGTGGAAGACAGGACAGCATACAATAGCGGAACCACGGAAAACACCAGCGACAGTAATGTTGCAAGTGGTACGGATAGACTAGCTAGTACAGGTTCAGACACGCTTTCTAAATCCGAGACTAATAGATTAAGCGGAAGTGATGTAGTAGATTTTGATAGCGAACGGGAATTAAGGGTACACGGTAATATTGGTGTAACATCTAATGTTGACTTGTTGGAACAGGAAGAAAGGTACAGGCTTCAATCATTAGCCGAAATGCTACTTGATAATTTTATCAATGACTACACTTTTTACAATTAATAAAAAGGGGGCGTAAGCCCCTTTTTATTTTTCCCTTAAATATTTAGCTATTAAATCATTCAGCATTTTTGCAATATCCAATTCTTTTTGGCTGGACGCATTTTTTATAATATCACTTGTTAAATCCAGCACGTCCTGTATCAGGTCGCAATACAGATTAAATTGCTCATTATACATATAATCACCCCCTTTTCTCTACCTTGCAGGCTTGCACGAATTTTTCAACTAATGAACCAACGGTATTATCAGCATAGGTAAAAAGGTTCTTCTTGTACCTATCCCATATAAATTTATCCATCATAGTATAGCCTAACTGGTATCTATAATTTTTATCTGTGGAAAAATCCAATGTATAAACGATACTATCATCATACAGGTTTGTGGCAAAATGGCAATTTATAAATATTGTATCATCTTCAGAACCACATACTTCTAAATTGATTAATTTGTCATTGTATTCTATATAGTGATGGCGTGTCAAAATGTTGAATTTATCAGGCGTGTGTGGGTAATTAAACATAGCCCATGTTTCATCACCAGTAATAGAAGCTAATTTAGGGTTGCTAAATCCATAATATAAACGGTTTAGAACCGATTGCTTCTTGCCTGCTTTTGCTGTTTTCTTGCCCAGTATTTCAACGAATATTTTAGTGCCTTTAGGTGTTGTAATTGTTTCGCTATCACCCTGACCCATTTTTTCTACTTGGTCATTTATCATTAATTCTTTGAACCACGGGCTTGCGATATCAATGGTATTTGCTGACATACAAATTATTAGACTTTGTCTGTTTCTTCCAACTGTTTTCAATTCATCACAAAATAATACGAATTGGTTTGGATAGTAATACCTTTCTATAAATTCATCAAAAATAATGAAATCATTTTTTGTTTCCAAAACTGATTTATAATATTCATTTTTATCTACTGACATCATAAAACAAAAAGCGTCTTCAGAAACTAAATCATATTCCCCGTCCTCATTAATATGCGCAAAGTGCCACCTACGTCTGTTATACTTTACCGTATTATATTTTCCCTTGCTTATCTTTTCAATATAGCCCCACGAAATTATATTGCTAAATAAATCGCCCGAAGTTTTGGGTGTTATCATCTGTTCACTTGAACGCACATAACATATACCCGTTCCATAATGCCACCATATAAGCATACCGAATAATAAAAGGTTGGTTGTTTTACCTCGTGCACGTTCTGATAGAGTGATAAACCACTTGCAATTCTCAAAAGGAAGATGGCAAGGATTGTAAACGTCTTTAGGGCACTTCAGCTTCTTATATTCATTTCTTAAAAAATTAAAATCATACTTTACCCCGTCCAAAGGATTTCCATTAATATACTCGATTTTCATAGTTTTCATTCCTTTCTTGTAATTGTGATATTAGCGTTACATAGAATTCACTTAATTTCATAGTAAAGTCAATTGGATAAATGCCCACGCTGGATAACTCCGTACATTTATAACCATTGATGTAATTTGTGTGTGGTTCATCGTTATAAGATACTGCGTTTTTCATAGATACTTCCGTATCCAGTAACATCTTATCGGTGAATAAGTCAAACAAGTCTAACGGGTATTTTCCATACTGGTATATTTCATATTGAATTTTTAACTTGTTATAATATTCTACCATAGCTTTTTTAGGAAGCCCAGCTACCGTTACTTCGTATTCATTATTATGCTTTATAATATATCGTTTCGCCCCTAGAAACTTCGCTTGCACTTCATCACCATCATATTCTTTTTCAAAGCTTCCTAAATCATAAAACAGGGTATAATCTAAATCATATAGCTCGCATACATTTTTCATTTTTTCCCGTGTTTCATAATTTACCCTGTCAAAATAATCTTGATGTTCACCGATATATTTTATACTGTCTGTGTCGGAATAACAGGAGTCTGAACCTAATGAAGCTATTGCCGATAGTATGCGAAACCTACTATACGCACATATAAAAATGCCCCATTGTGGTAAAAGAAAAGCCTTTTTTCTTTCTTTTTCATAATCAAACGTGTCGTTACTGTCATACCATTCCCCTGTGTAATTATCAATCATTATCTCACGTTCAACTAATCTTGTTACGCACATACCTTTTAACCGTACGCACTATTTACAAGTGACTTGTAAAGTGCGTATTCTTGGCTGCCCCCCTTTCCCTCGTGTTTCATCTTTGCTTTCTTTTCGTAGGCTTGTGCCAACGGTTTTAATAGATATCTAGGTAACCGCCCTTTTACAGATGAATACAACTCGTGTACTTGCATTTTATCGAATGTGTAGAACATTTCGTAGCATTTAAAATCTAAACAAGTTAACCATACGGTAATCGTACCCCTGCGCACCCTACCATTGTCAATAATTGCGTCAGGTGATATTGCTATACACTTGCTTTTGCTTTCAATGGCATGATCTGTTTTTGCTTTTAAATTGGTAAAGGTGGCACAGAAGAAAAGACAATACTTTCCAGCATTATATAATGTATCAAAGTCTTCTACATTTTCACGCCTTAAGGGTGACACAGGGAAACCGTCAAAGGCTAGCATAGTATATGGATAACTACTAGTAATATCAGATGATTTAACCCCAGTTAAAACCTTGTTGACGTGCCTGATATTAGCGTGGGTATAGCCACCCCTAAAGCACCACTTCATAAGCTTACTGTATAACTCATAACTATTAGGGTAACACCTGTATACTTCACGCATTATATCACGCTTGACCCCGTTACCGTTTTCAGCAATAGCTTTTTTGACTTCCCTGCGAAGTAACCCTGTTTTTGTTAGTGGTATATACTTTTCAGGCTTTATGTAGCTATTGAATAAATACTGCATAAATTCACTTAATATGGCAACATCGTTATAACAGTATTTTAATTCCTGTTCTGTCAATATTTCATTTAGTGGTTGGCTTGCGGTTCGTGGTATACTGTAGTCTAAATCACCAACAAGTTTTTGTGTCGTGGTGTATTCTTTTGCTAGTGTTTTTAATGAACCGCCTGTAATTAGTAACACGTCCCTGAATTCTACACAATCATCTAATATGGCGTACACGGGCTGACGCTTTTCCTTTGCAAAAACCTTTGACCATCTTCCAGCAAAGTGCTTTTTCATAAATTGATGCTCGAAGCCTGCGTTGGCTATTGCAATTAATATGCGTCTTTCTTTTGTTAGCCTTAATTCATATATTAGTGTGTTTATTAGCTTAACAAATTGTGCCCACGTCCTACCGATAATTATGTAATTGCCTGTCTTACCGTATAATGAAAATTGCCATATATACATATAACCAAAATGGTCATTGGTTGTATATGTTTCGATATCGAAACCACAGTACAACTCTAAATAACTGCGCTTTCTTTTACCCTTTTTGGCGAACCATATAACATCAATTTCATTTGCATATAAATAAGGCATTGCTAGGAATTTTTCAATAGTAATCACTTGAAAAGGCATATTTACCCCCTTACATATTTACTAGATTAATTACCTTGCTTAATTCAGCATAAGTTTTTCGCCTGTCTTTTGTTTGCATTATTTTTATAGCTTGTTTTTTCCCGTCTGTATCGGCAGGATATAACCACTCTAACGCATTAGATAAATCCTCCATAGTGTTTATATAGTCTCCTATTTTAGCAACTTCATCACCAAAAAATTCAGCTTGTTCTTTGTATTCAGTATAACCTTTTTCATATTCTTTCCTGTATTCACCCCACGTTTTTATGTTTTTATCAGCACTTTCTAGCGCACGATTCATATCTTCATCTTTGTATATTTCAGATGGGGTATGCAATTGTGCAACCCCATCTTTATAACGTAAATTGTCACCTAGTAGTACATCTAATTCACTAATGGCGTTTTGTACTATCCTGCTGGAAGAACCGAAATGCCCAGTTAGTTTTTGCAATCTATCATTAATGCGCCTAACGGCACTTTGCACTTGCGCCAAGTATTCAAACATATAAGCACCCCCTTACATTTCGCAGGCAAGATATAAATCCTTGACCAGCCTGCGCCATTCTTTTTCGTTGTCAACGTACCACTTCGGGCACTCTTTCTTTACTATATCATAATGGCGCACAATATACGTAACATTAGGGCATTTTTTCTTGACCCACCTAATGACTTTTATGAGTGTTTCTTTTTGGTGTTCAGAAATGGGTCTTCCTACAATACCACATAATTCAATGTTGACGGTATTAGCATTGTTAAGTGTTGAATAATAACTACCCCTTGCATAACAATTGTTAGGATTTCCAACTGAAAAAGCTATTGTATTTAATGGCAAGCTTCTAGCGGAAAGTCCCTCATAATCAATAAAAATGTGTGCACTAGCTTGCCTGTTATTTCCTGTAGCGAAAAAATCACAGTTATTTTTAGCCGTGTCTGTATTTTTTGGTGTTGCGTCCGTAAAATGCAACACTATACCGTCAATACTGCTTTTTGCACGTTTAGAACCGTAACATCTTAATCCGAAACTTGTTTTCGCTTTACATTTCCTAGCGTAATCGAATATGTATTTTTTCATCGTCCTTTTCTCCTTTCTTTTTTACAAAACCTGTTTTCTTGTCCCTGTAATATTCTTTGTTACTTGCATAGAATGGACACTTTACACCATCGGTGCATAACATCTGTCTTAACCCGTAACAAGTAAGCCTTTCCTTTCCGTTGCGCATTTTAGAATTCTTTAACACGCAATCACTATAATCTTGCATAATGCCACCTACCTTTCATAAAAAGAAATTAGGGGCATAATAGCCCCTAATTTTGAATACTTAATTAGAAGTCTTTGAATGCGTCATAGGGTTCACCCTCGACCTTGATAAGCATAGCTGACGGATATACGGTGCTAGGCTTCACATTACACTTAACAATAACCTGTGCACCATTGATATTACCCCTGTCAACGAATTCAGCAAAGGAAAGGTGTTCCCCTGTTTCATCAAGCTTGCAAGGTACATTATAAGCGGATTTCAAGACAATGAAATCCTTGTCTTCCTTGTACCAGCTTGGAATAAATTTCGAAGCAGTCACATTCTTATAAAGCCCGTCAAAGAATTCCTTAACCTTTGCCGAGCCATCGACCGTCAAACCATCACGGAGAAGCGTGATAATGTTCGTTACGGTTTTGGTGTTGCCGTTCTCGTCCTTGTCAACCTTGGAATAGGCTGACTTAACAACACCCTCAAATTTGCACGTTACAACGTCTTTTGTAGTAGCCATAATGCTACCCCCTTTCTGCCCTTTGTGGGCTAACTAAATTAATTTGTTATATGTTAACGCCTGCTAGCGTAAACATCAATTGATATAAGCCAGAGCTAGGATATAAGCCCCACCCATCAGGGCGGTTAAGGAAACCGCCCCTAGTATGATGAAGATGTTTTTTAGTAATTTCATATCAGGCACCAGCCTTTCTTAAATCACAAATAATCGAATTCTGTTCTTTCACGTACATCCGTATCACGAACACCGAACCACGAACCGCAATCACGGATAAAATATCTACCTGAATATTTAGTGCCTTCTTTTTTTGCCTGATAAACTACACGCAGATGACGGCACCCTCTTGCTACAAGATTTGTCTTGCGAAGTCCGACTTCCTTTGCCCATTCGTCCATAGTAATTCTCCTTTCCTGACGGGGACTGTGCCCCGCCCTTTTGATTTACTCTGCAAGGTTGATGTCCTTGATTGTTTCGAAGTTGTTCTTTAAGTATATTATCAGGCGTTTTGGATAGTAACACGATTGAATCTGCTGCTCTTCTATCTGATAGCGTGCAATGTCTTCATATCCGATTCTTTTGATATACTCTTCAACAAGGTTGTCGAGCTTCTCTCTCGCTTCTGTGTCGTGGTAGTGTGTGCAAGTGTCTTTGATGTCTTCTGCAATTCCTTTCATATCGTTTACGATCTGATTCGTCGGCTTTATTGCGAATCTCTTTTTGTTGATCGTCTTCACGAATTCATCCTTCGTGAGATTCGTTGCCATATACATCGGCTCGATAATGTCGTTGTAATCTTTGAATGATACCTCATATCCTGCAATCTTTTCGAATTCTTCTTTCATCATATTAATCACCTTTTACCTTTCTGCGTCTTCAACGCTCTGTGTTGTTTATGTATATAATATACCACGCTCTGTGTTGTTTGTCAATACTTTTTTATAAATTTTTTCAAAAAATTTTTGGCAACAAAAAAGGGCTCCCGAAGGAGCCCTCTTGCAAGAAAGGAAGAAAAGATGTTAGCCGTTTAATACCTTGTCCATTTTTTTAGCAGTCAGCGGACCGTAGATGCCATCGACCTCAAGCTTGTACGTCTTTTGGAAGTTCATCACGGCTGCCCTGGTATGTCTGCCATACTCGCCATCGACCTCGAGCTTGTTGCCATTTTCGTCTCGGCTCTTCGTCCAGTTCAGGTCCTTCTGAAGCACCTTGACCTCTTTGTTCACGTTCCCGGCTTTGAGCGTAGGCTGTGCGATTGGAAGCAAAACCTTGCCGTTCCGATCTTTACCATCGACAACGATGACCGTATGTCCTGATGTCTTCGTCACAAGGATGTCACCTGTATAGAGTGTGGTGCCTGCCTTGTATGTTATCTTATCCTGGAACAGTCCTGTCTTCGGAAGGAGCACAGGCATATCAACCGTGCGGATGTTTCCAGGGTCTTTTCCGGTCGCTTCGATGATACACTCCCTCACAAGGGAAGAGCAGTCGCACTCAGTTTTCTTCTTCGAATCGGTGTGGTCTTTGATGATATTATCTCTCTGCCACTGGTCGTAACCGATATTCGCATTGTTACAAGCGGTTTTCATTGCTTTTGCAAGTCCGTTTGCGTGATCGCTCGATTTAGCACGGAAGATGTACCATCCCTTCGTGGACACATAAAACTCCTGCATTGATACCTCGCCCTTGTAGTCAGGCTTCGATGTCTGCTTCTGATCTCCGGCTTTACCGCCATGTGCGTGTCCGTTTTCATCAATCCTTGCTGATCCAATGATTACGCTCATTCGTCCTCACCTCCGTTCAGAAACTCTTCCATATCGGTTCCATTGCCGTACATGATCTTGATATCCTGTTTGGTGTCGCCTGCGAGTTTGGATACCAAATCGGAAAAATAATTTGATCCACGGCTGAATAATATGCCTGTGAGAATCATATCAATGGTCGGATTGATATAGACTCCCTCATAGATCTGACTCATCACATCGTCAAACAGTCTGAGATTG
>Ga0326512_10002247_pt1 | contig 14314 bp, 28 predicted proteins | sample 1_2617_0518_D_FD_203652 | JGI IMG/M metagenome (GOLD analysis project Ga0326512, IMG submission 203652) | Bovine rumen microbial communities from UC Davis, California, United States - 1_2617_0518 | ecosystem: Host-associated > Mammals > Digestive system > Stomach > Rumen | place: USA... | reverse complement strand
CCGCCGATTCGACTACTACCAAACCAGCCCCCCAGGAAGGACCCATTTTATTTTGTGTCGATGCCATCAAAGAATTTTCGGAGCGCTTCCACCTGTGCCGCACATCTGTCAAACGATTCACGCGCATCAAGAAGCGCGTCGATTAAATCCTGATTTGTTTGGATTTCTTTTTGAGCCATTACACAAGGCGTTAAAAGCTGCTCAGGCGGCCTGATATACTCAATTTGTGGGCTGTATGTGGTCGCACAAGCGTTCGTTAAGTACACGACACAAGGCGTCAGGAACAGCCGCACTGCTCCACGCTTTGACCTCGCTGTTTTTGTTTGCTTCGTCGATCTCATGCCGTTCCTCGCTGTAATTTAATTTAATTTCCTCTACTCGCTTACAATACTCGGAAATGGATTTAATTTCTGCCTGCGTCGATACAATCCGATTATGCAGTGATTCAAGCTCCTTAGCCTGTTCCTCAATCGTTACATTCATTTGTGCAATTTGCCGTTTGTGCGACGCTCTATTCATTGCCAGACCGCTAAAGCCAATCAATGCACAAATGACAATTATTTGAATTTTCCAGCTCATCGATCGCGCTCCAATTCGATCTCAACACGCGCCAAGAACATGCGCCACGCGAAATTATGTGATTCACCGTTGACAAGATTTATGTCATCGCCGACGAAAGGACGTGGGCAGACTTTCCCTGTGACATCAAAATGACGAACGACGTGATCAAGTGGAATGTTATATTTCCGCATGAGTTCAGCAACGAGCGAAGCTCCTTGAACCAAAACTTTTTCGGTAAAATACCAATCGCAATCTTTGACGCTTCCGCTTTTCGTGTTTTTCTTGTGCTCCACAAGATCAACGCCGATGGAAGTAGCATTGCATGCAGGAAGTTTGTTTTCTTTCTTGAAGCCTCCAACATGCCAGGCAGCATTTGAATCCTCGACAATCTGAAAAACGCCATCATCGCCGACAAAATAATGCGTCGAAACTGACTGCTTTCTGACTTGTGCTTTTTTGGCAAATTTTCCCGCATTGCCGTTCGCTGTCGGCGTGCCTGTGTAGTGAATAACAATCCACTGGATTTTATTCTTCCCACGGTATCCAAATCGGCTTTTTTGCTTTCCATCGTGATCGATGAAGCAACGATTTTTAATAATCATTTTCTCCATGATTCAGCATCCTTGGTTCATATTTCCCGATATATTTCATTATAACATCATTTAATTCTTTTCTCAATAAATAATAATCTGTTTCCGTCATTGTCAGTCCCAAATAAAGACATTCATCGCATAGTGAAAGAAAAGCGCCGGACGCAGATGCGTATTTTTCGCGCTGTACGGCCTCACGTGCAATGTCAATGAGCTGTTCAAAATTGTTCCTGATTGATGCTTTCTGTTTATCCATTATTTTCTCCTTAAAAATCAAAAGTCTTTTGCTGTGGTCCTTCGTGTCCCATTTCTTCAAGCGTTGTCCAGTCCTCACCTTTCCAGTCGTAGAAGCGCACAATCATGGGAAAGAATAGCATGTCGCCGTGGATGATATTTCGATCAAAGACAAACGCTGCGTCACGCCATTTGACACCGCTATCCATGGCGATCTTAACGAGCTTTTCACGGCATATCAGAACATTGTCATGCTGGATGTCGATGCCGTAACACGTTTGGCACGCGCGGAGCTTTTGTGCATAAGTCTTGGCGAGCGCTAGCTTTCGGCGCAGAATACACGTAATGAAAGCGCCTTCTCCACAACAGGGCTCAAAAACGGTCGATTCGATCTCACAAGCCCCTTGGACTTCATCAATCATCTTTTCCGCCATCCATCGTGGCGTCAAGACCTCAGCGAATTTTCGGACGCGCTCTTTCGATTTAATCCCGTTGTGCGCGTTCTCGTCGAACCATCCGTATTTCGCTTGATATTCAGCGTCCGTCATGGTTCTTCACCTTTCCACGCTTGCATGTGAGTAAGTTGTTTTTGCGCTTGCCAGGCAAGTTTCGGCGAGGATAGCCAATGGTTCGCAATATCGACGCAAGCCATTGCCGCGCTCCCATAGCCATTTACCACTAATCCGAAGCGCAATCCGGCGGGAAGCGAGCTCCATGTGCTCCAATAGTATGGTAGCGCATCTGTGAATAGCGTGTATGCCGCCTTGTCTGTTTGTGTTATGGTGTGCTTTTTCATTCTTTTCTCCTTGCAATGACTTCTTCATTTTCGATTCCCTCCTTGTTGGGTTCTGCCTTGAACGTGATCGTTATTCGCTCGCCGTGATTCGGATCGGCTTCAATCAGACCGCCCCGCTGGCCATGGTACAGCTTGTAAAACGTGACACAACTTCCCCATGCGTGCGGGTAGATTTCCTCATCGTCATCGAAGTACTTATCCAACGTTTTCTTAAACTCCATGTATTTCATTCGTCTTTCTCCTTATCTTCGTTTCCCCCCCTTGTCATTGCTTCTAAAATTTCATCGATATATACCCACTTAAAACAATTATGCGGATCATCGATTAGTACTGTCATTGGTTTTCTCCTTTTCGTGTTCTATGTGTTCGGCGAGTGCGCGGCAAGCCACGTCTATGGCGAGCCCGAGCGCTCTTGGGGCTGCCATCTCCACGGAATCGTCGCCGCGTCGCCAGCGATTATGCCATTGAAGTAGCTCCAGCGCTTCCTGTTCAGTCATGTCATTCTTCGTCATTGTCTGTCTCCTTCATTTCAATTTGTTGTTTCCATAAATGCTTATATACCTCATCCAGACTTATCCACGCATCCACGATGATGCTTTCAGCTATGGGCGAACACCATTCATCATAATGTCGCCACCCTAGCTCGCCATTAAGAAATGCCTTAAAGATGAACACATCCTGATGCTTGAAACATGGAGATGAATCGAAGTGGTATGACACAAGACATGTTTCCATGCTATGCACGATAGGGTCTTCATCTGTGGGATATTCGACATGAGGAAGGTCGCCGTCTTTGCAAAAATGCCATCGTATATCGTTTATCATCGTTCGATTCCCTCCAAATACTTCACGCGACGGATCAATCCGCGTGCCTCCGTCGTCATGCCGCGCTTTTTGAAATTATGTCCACCCATGTTCCATGCCGCAATTATATCATCACCAGAAAATCGTTGTGAAAGGTCTTTGAGATACGATGCAGCCGCACGCGTTGCACACTCCAAATCCTCAAGAGTGTCGCATCCGTGGGCTCGGCCTGTCGCCGGCATCATCTGCCAGAATCCTACCGCGCCACGATGCGAACGAACGTCTTTCGAGCGACATCCGCTTTCTGCGACCATAAGGAAATAAAAGCGCTCAGGAAGGCCGTTTTCTTTGAGAATTTTGACCACAGACGCACGAAAAGGCTCACACCTGATTAAACGCTTGTCTGTGTCGCAAAATGCCAGTGTGGGCAAAATTAAGGCGAAAAAGAAAAAAGCCGCGATTTTCATTCAAATTTGCACCGAAATTCCGACGTTGTTTTTGGCTGCTCACTCTCCTCGATGGCTTTTTGCCGTGTGTCGATTTCGCGTTCCAGGTAGACGATTGCCTTCCGAAGGTCTTTTATCGCATCTGCGTCGCTTCCCTTGTGACCGCATCGACAGATGTATTTTGCGACGTTCCCCAGATTAAAACCAAGTCCGAACGACTCGATGAAGTCAAAGACCTGAACGTTTCCTTTCCCCAAATAATGCTTTTCTGCCATGATTTACCTCTCAATCAGTAAAGTTTTTTGTTGTTTTTCTTATCTTTTGATGACCACTCCGAACGAGGTCAACACGATCGCAGGCCGGAATTGCAGTGTCTCGATCCTGATGCTTTTCAAGATAATCGTGCATTTTGCTGGCAAGACATTCCCGCCTAAAAGTGAGTGTTACCACTGCATCAGCTGGCAGCATCGACAGTAAAACATCCATACGGTCTTTTCTCAGGCGAATTGATGTGTAGACTTTGCATGTTTCCCTCGTGTTTGTAATTTGTTCCACAGCGCTTGCCCAGCGGCAATTCTCCGGGCTATAACCTTTCTCGACATCAATGCGGTCAAGCGAGCGATCGACGGAATAACCGTTATCCCAAGCCCAGTCCATAAACGCGGTAAAAGACCTAGACCAATCATCGCAAATCTTGATTCCTCGGCCACCATAATCGATGTAATCTTTTGACGTTTTGACCTCGCAGCGTTTTTTCATTCCGCGCCAAATTTCATAAAGACGCGTCCCGCTTCTACATGATGGTTTCATTTCTGCACCTGCTTTTTCTTGCTCGCCTTGGAAGCGTGTGAAGACATCTCAGCCAGTTTTTTATCTATCGTATTCGCCGAAGACAATTCGACTCGAACGTTTGACAATGATTCTAGGATACTTTCGACCACCTTCATGATTGTCGCTTTTTGTTCAATCGTGAAATCATTTTCATTTGATAACGTTGCCGGGATCCTCACAACCGAATCATAAACAACTTTTATCACTTTTGAGAACTCTGAAACAGCCACATCATTGTAACAAATCTCACCTTTTTCACGATCCAGCATGATCAACTCTTTTTCAAGCTGCAACTTTTCTTTCTCGGCTTTCAATGCAAGAAGTTCTTTTTCAAGCGACAGCTTCGAATCATCAGGCGAAGCCTGATCCGGCGTGTCATATCGATACATCTTGTTCAATGTCGTGATTGCATTGAGGATTGCATTAACGCATGTAGGCGTTAAAATGCTGCCTGCTTGTGTTTCGATATATCTTGCAAGATTCCCGTTCATTTCCTGCTTTGCCAGATCGATAATCATTTTGAGATTGTTCACAGAATCCTCAAAACTCCACAACGGATTTTTGTATCTGTCTTTTAATTCGTCTTTTTTGATTGCTTCGATTTCTTTGACTTTTTCTTGATAGTATTGTTGCCCAAGTTCTGAATGAATAATGCGTGATACAAATTCGCAATGACGATTTTTAGCCCAGCCTTTGTGACCAGGATACACGCTTAAACTCGCCTCCATATAAGACGAACCAGAAAGAACAAAATCAATCACTTCTTTCTGTTTCAGGCTCAGGCGCTTGATCCTTTCGTTTTTTTTGCCATTTTTTGCCATTTTTTGCCATTTTTTTACATTAAATAACTTACAATTTCCTTGACGGCTGTTTCTGCACCGTTGCACACGACAGCTTTGTAACCAAATCTATTTAGCAATTCCAGCATTTTGGTCTGATTCTCAGACACAACACCGCCTTTTTTCTTCTTCATTTCGATAAAAAGTCCGTTGAAATCCTTTCGTGGGACGGCCAGGAAGACGTCAGGAACGCCGGCTTTTACGCCTTCATCTTTTAGCAATTTTGCCGTGATTATGTTTCTTTTCCCTCCGTTCGGAATCGCAAAAAGAAGCTCCGATGGTATCTTGTAACGCTGGCACATGATCGCCCACCACTCGAATAAAAATTTCTGTTCCTGATGCTCTTCGTTGCTGTAACTCATCGCTCCTGATCCCATTTCGCAAGACTTTTTAATGAATCATTTTCGCTGACATATTCATCGGGATTCATGCAGCAAGGCTCTTGTTGCATGACGTATCTGCACAGATCACGAGCGAGCTTTTTCCGGTTCAAAAGCTCTGCTGTTCGGCGCTTATATTTCCGCCTCTTGAACGATTTATCTGCTCTCATTTCTCCCTCTCGATCCAGCGAAGGACGCCTTGCAAGGCGTCTGTATTCGCTTTGATAACGTCCTTCATTTGCTCGTTCATGACTTTGATTTCGTCAAACGCCTTCGTCGAATTGGTTGCATGATCCACAAGTGCCTCCCTCAGTTTTGCTTCCAAAGTATTCACGCGCCTGTATAAATGTAGGCACACAAAACATAAGGCTGCAACGATTGCATAAAGCCCAAAAGTGGAAAGCATCCCAGCGCCGGTGCTGATTCCGTTCAAAGTCTCCATGGTCACACCTCGCTAAAATGGAACATCGTCATCATAAAACTGCTTTGATGCGAATGTTTGTGGCTGTGGCTGTGCCTGTGGCTGTGGTTGCGACGCTTCAAAACTACCTTTATTGACAGCGGATGCCAGATATTCGTTTTCGTAATTCGGAAGCTCGCCTTCACTAAATCCGTTTACATAAACGCTTTTTCTCGGCTTGTGATCAGCTGTTTCGCCATACGTCTTTACGTTTACAAGCATAACTTTACGAAGAACTGTGCTCATCGCCGGAATAATATCCGTGATATTTTTCGGAATCGCTGGCAGAATCTTTTTCAATTCGCTTTTGAAAAAGCCCATGCTTTGCTTGCTTTTCAGATCGCTGAATTTGCGGAATTTCTTTCCCGCATCCTTCCCGGCGTTAATGATAAACGTCCACGTAATCGACGGATAAACCTGCGTCTTATCGGCGTTCGTTTTGTTTTCCATGCTTACTGCCGAGAATACCACAGAATACTCGCCATCATCAGGCATGATAAAAACATTCTCATTCTCAGGCGGGATTTCCGCTGTTTCCCATTCCATCTGCAATACTGTGTAATCCATGGCTATTTACTCCTTTGTGTTTTGATAATGCTGTTTGAAAATTGCGTATTTGAACGGCATCTTTTCGGGAAGACGTCCCGTTCTGTCGCCTGCTTCGTAGAGCGTCGAAGGTGAGCAACAAAGAATTCTCCGGTGCTTGATTACGCCATCGGAATCGACAAATTCTTCTTTTGCCGCATAACCTATTACATCAACAAGACTGCATATTATGCCACGTGCACGATCGGGAAGCGTCGGAACGGTCTTTTTCACCTTTGCGCCTGTCTCCAGATCAATTTCATCAAAGCGCGCATGAGACACAAAAACAAGTCCTTTCCCCAGCGATTGCAGCGCCTTCACTGTGCGTTCAAATTCCTGCTGAACGAGCGCAAATCCCTTGCCGTAAGGCAGGTCACCGATAAAATTCACTTTATACTGCTGCAAAATATATTCTTGGCAATAGAACCAGAAATTGTCCACTGTGTCGATGATGATAGTTGAAAAGCGCGCATCCGCTTTCAATGCTTCCACGACCTCAAGAATATCTGTCCACGACTTGCACAAAACGTTATACGTTTCCAGATGATTCAAGCCTGGTTCAGTCGCGAGAAAAAAAGCATTTTCAAAGCGTGAACAAAATGTTGATTTACCGATTTTCGGCGCGCCATAAAGTAACATTAGAACTTTTGAGGCATCCGCGCTCGGCTTCTGTGGAGTTTTAGGCAACTCTATCATAAGAACCTCCCTCTTTGTTAAAAAACGCCATCGCTGGCAAAATTATTTATTACATTTAGAATCCTCGTTGTCAAATAAAAAAGCCGCTGAAGCGTGGAATCAGCGGCTCTTGTTTCTGACACGAGGGAGTGTGTTTTGAAACGTGAATTATTTTATTCACGACGCTGCATATTGTCAAATTTAATTTCTACCCAAGGCTAGTTCATCAAGCCTTTCCCGATACTCAGGATCGTTTCGGCGCTTCTTCATACGTTGAAACATCTTCACAGGATCGAGAATACTCTGCTTGTCCATAAAATCCATTTCAGAATCATCGGAGCAATACAGCGATTTACTCAGATCATGCTTTTTCTGATAATTTTCCCGACAACACCTATTTGTGTGTGCCGTCCTGCAATTTGGACAGCCATTGCACTGCAAGCCGTAGGAGCTCGCCACAAATGACATTCCGCACAAATGGCAGCGTAAAACGTGCGTGCTTTTATCAATGCTGTTGATAATGGTATCACCGTTTTTATTTGTCCATCCCGGCTCAAAACTCATGATCATGTCTCCCTATCAAAGCAGCTTATAAATCAGTGTTGCAAGCGTCAAAATGAAGCTGATGCAAAATAGCGCGAAATTCACAGACGGACTAAGCGCGCCGGTGTCAAAGTATTCGTTGATATAATCCATCATGGTTCCACCTTTACCTTTTCGCCATTGCGAATGCTGCTGCCATCGCATTAAAATGATCTTTGCTCGCATCCTGGCACGCTTTCACGCGCTCGGCTTCAAGCTCCTCAAATTTCGGGATGAACAATTTTTGACGAAGCAAATTCAGAACATGCAGGCCCCGTGACAGCATCGTCAAAAAATCGTCGAATCCCATCTTTCGGCGCATCTGCGTGAAATTCTTGTCGATCTTCTTTTGGACATATTTCCGATAACAATCTGTAGTTGCTCCCTCATAGATGAAGTAGACGGAACACACAACAAAATCACGCTGCACCGACGTCAGCCAGTTTTGAAGTGTATTCGCGCCGAAGATTGTATCATTGAACAGGATGCCAATGTTATATTTCACGTCGAGTTTTTCGATAGCCTTCTCCAGAACTTCAGTGAAGAATCCGGCATTTGATAACATTGCCACTGTGTCACGATTTTTAATTATATCCTCAACTTTCGCATCGAAGAAAGATGCGATCATAAATAGAAGATTCACCGTTCCATTGGAAACAAGCTGCGATGCAAAGCGCGAAGGACTGTTCATCCATGGACGAAGGTCAGCGGCTATGATGTCGGCCATTGCGTCATAATCGGACTGCTTGATTGTGTGATCAATGAGCTTTGTCATTTTCGTCATCCCTCCAAATGTTTTTTTCTGTTTCCCGAAGTATCCTCTTCGCCATACAAACTTCATCAAGCTCCGATTCTTTACACTGCTTCCAGTTCAGCTGTGTCTCGATTGATTTCTTCATCGGGATGAAACTACGAATCCCATAAAAATCGAGCGCGCATTGCAAGCAGCAAAACACATGACCGTCGCCTGATGTGTCTGCATAATCGCCTTCGGTCAACATGTCTCCACAATTATCACATTCAACATAATTCACAAGTTTTTCCATTTCTCACCTCACAAATTTAACATCGTTCGCCGACAATGCACATTCTTGACTACAATACAGATCGCCGCCTTCGTCGGTATAGGAATTATCACCACAAGACTTACCACACACTGCACAAAGCGCATCCCTCGCTTTGATTATGCCATTGTCCTTCATGGCACACTCTGCACTGCAATAGCGAGCAATGACATATCCTTCATCATCTCGCATCTCATGCCACTGCATGCCTGTAATATTCTTTTCACACTTTTCGCATTTCATTTGGCACCTCCAAGCGTTTCCTCTCTCATGCCGTTTCTCCCTCTAAAAGCATTCCTCGAAAATTGCCTGTGAGCGCTTTTTTGAGGTTCAGGCGAGTAAGTGTCCGCCTGGAACCCAAAAAGTCCCACAGACGCTAAAATTTTGCGACAATGAACCATCCTTGCAAATGGTTTTAAAATCTCTGATAGCCTGGCTTGTTCCAGTCGTAAATGTTTATCACATTATGATCAACGAATTTATAAAGCTCCCCAGGATATGGAAAAAAGCATTTTCCCGACTGCTGATATTTTGTAAGCGCTTCATCGAACTCGCTTTCTGTGACATCCGCAAACACCTGAATATAGCCTTTCACGATTTCCCGCATCGCCACGACAGTTTTTTGGCTTCGAGCGAGCTGAAAAATCTGCATCATAGCCTCAAGACGCTGCCTAATAGCTTCTTCGTTCACAGCTCACCTCGGACCACTTTAAGCAGTGTTTCACGGCTTGCAGGCGCGTTTTCGTTGATGGTTTGTGTCGAAGCCTGTTTGGCCGTCGGCGCGCTTCCGAAGATATAATTTTCCTTCATCCATTCAATGCAGGAATAGCCGGCGCCATCGGCACGCAAAATGTTAAGCTGCGTTAAAATATCCCAAACAATCTGTGCGTGCTTTTTTGAAATTTCATAAAGCCGGGAAATATCCTCACTTGAACGATATGGCCTGAAATTATCGGCACCATCTGCCATCATCTGCAAAAACACAAATCCGCGCGCTTTCTGATTGCAATCGCCCTTCCCAATAGACGTTGTTAGTTTGCGCATTGCCTCGCTATATAGCAGCGCATTCGACATTTTGAAAAACATATATACCTCCGAAATTTGGTTTTATATGCCGATCTTGTGTTTTATGCAAGATCGGCATCGAAAAAAAGTGAAGATGATTTATTAGATTCCGTTGATATATTTGTTTACTGCGTTCAATTTTCCGTCAACGTAGGCAGCGCGGATGCCTCGAATTATTTCAGCATTTTTTTTCAAGCCAGCATCCATAAGGCGCTCGCCATCTTCTTCTTGATACGAAGCAAAATCATCAAGCCAATGGATGATTCTGTCGAACTCCTCACCGCCATAATGACGATGTTCGATTTGGTTCAAAACATAAAAAGCAAATTCGCGTCCGTACATGATCAAATCCTCCAAGATTTGGTTTTATTTTATTGAAGGCGCGGCATCATGCCGCGCAAATAGTTTACGCCTCGATGTCCTCAAAAGGCCCTTGTGGTTCAATAATATAAGCCGCGAGACATTCCGATTCAATCCTACGCTTTTCATTGCACGCTTGAACCCAGTCGTCGCAATAAATGACGTGTTCAAAGTCGTTCCAGTCTTTTGCTGTTTCCTCGGCATCCTCCCAGGACGCGATAACGGCATAAGGCGTTTTGGCTGGGATCTTTTTTGAGATCGTTTCGATGGATTCTTGTGACAACATAGCTTTTTCTCCTTTTTGAAAAAACTGGGGATGCCGGCGCTAAAACAAAGGCTTGGAGTCCTTCCCCATCCCCTTTAGCGTTAGCCTGGACATGTGAATGGGACGCCGGCAAAAAAAGCAGAAAAGCTGTATGTCTTCCAAGTGTTTCGAGGCCTGTTTTAAGGGCCTGAAGCTCTCGCTTCGTGGCTCCCTTTTAACGGGAGCCGGGAATTTTGTCAAATTATTTTTTGATTTTTCTTAAAAAGCCTCTTCCATGAAGCGAGCTTCAGCAGCCACAAGCGCCTGGTAGACGGCTTTGAGCTCTTCGTACGCATCGAAATACTCGTCGATTTGGTCGCTCATCGCCTTCCATGTCGCCATCATTGGAGCGTGGAACGCTTCACTGCTTCCCAGCGTTTCGACGGCTTTCAGACCGGTGACGATGTCTTGGTAAAGGCTGAAAAAGTCGCTTTTTTCGTCGGCATCAAGTTCGCAAGCGGCCGCGTTTTCTGGCTTCAAAAGTGTTTCAAGAAGCGTTCGCACGCGATAGACCTTGCTGATAAAGTCGTCATTAAGATCGCAAGGGCCGTGAAAAACGAAGTTTGCAAAAAGATTCTTTGCGGAAATGGCGTTCATTGTTTGTCCTCCAAGTTTTGGTTTTATCGAAAGGCCTGTTTTAAGGGCCTGCGATCCGGTTCATCCGTCTCGCAAGTCCCCTTTAACCACACCGGCACCGGAAAAGCAAATATTTTTTTCGTTTTTTTCGGTTTTTTTAATCTTCCTTGCTCAAACCTTTACAGGACAAGTGTTTAAGCGCTCCGTTTTTTTGGTTTTTTCGACGCTGATGCCAGGCGCTCAAAAAAAGCAGCACATTTTTCGGCGCATTTTTGCGCGAAAACTGATCAATTTTTGGCGCATTTTTGCGCGAAATTTCGCGAAATTTTCACGCGACTTTTCGCGAAAATCTTCCAAATTTCCTCGGCACCGACATTGCTAAAACCTTTATGCTGTGCAACTTTGAGGCACATCCGTTTTTTGAAGGCGCCGACGATTTTTGCGTGAACCTCGCTCAAAATTGCTCGCACTTTTTCGCGCTTTTCGCTCCAATTTTGCGCAAAAATTGATTCGTTTTTTCGCGAAAATAACGCGTCGAACTGTTCGGGATTTCCGAACAGCTCAAAACGCTCAATTTTTGCCTGTGACGCGCCTTTTTTGCTCATGCCTGCTCTCAGTCGGCTAAAGCCTCAAAATCCTCTCACAACGAAAATTTTGAGGCTTTGCGTGCATATTTCGGTTTTGCTTCCGCTCCCATGATCGCATGCTTGAAAAATCAGAAAATCCTCTTATGAGAGAAAAGGGGAGGGGTCGCGCGCATGCGCGCACGCGCGCGCGCGTCTTCCCTCTCTATTCTTATTTTTCTTTATTCTTTATTCTTTATAATGATGTGTTGGCAGGCCTTCGGGAAGGCTTCGGGAAGGCTTCGGGAAGGCTTCGGGAAGGCTTCGGGAAGGCTTCGGGAAGGCTTCTAAGCCTTAGAGAAGGCTTCTGAGTTATCCACAGGGTTTATCCACAGGCTATCCACACGATGGAGGGAGCATGGTCAGACAGGAAGAGGCACAAAGAACTCGGATGCCGTATCACGCCGAAAAGAATTCACACGCTCTTGGCAGGCGAGGGACGCGCGCTTTCTCTCAGGCAGGTCGAAAGGCGAGTGAAAACCATCTCTGAAAAGCTGTTTTCCTCCGCGCACGGATGATCCGCAGATTTTTGAGGTGAAAAAGGCACAAAAAAGCCCACGATTTCTCGTGGGCTCAGGCTGCCAAGGGAAGGTGTCAGCCGCTAAAGTGCAACGTCTTTTTTGTCAGACGTCAGCTCCGGGAAAAGCTCGTGCTGTGTGCCGCTCGCCGGCGTTTTATCCAGAAACATGTTTCGATGTTTGTCATAAATGCTTGTGAATTCGATTTCGAGACGGTCGCGAATCAATGAACCATTGTTATCACAACAATCCATCGCGTATTTGAGTTCGTTCACGCTAATTCTATACTGGTCGGCGATCTCTTTGATCAGCTTCACAAGTGCCTTCTCGATCAAATAGTTCATAAGGCCGTCAAAATTCATCTTTTCGGGCCCGCTCCCCTCGACGGTATCCAGAACGAGCATATACTTCTTTGCAATGTTCAAAAGAATTTCATTGTCAGCGGTCAACGTGAACTCGCACAGACCGCCAGCTTCTTTTTTCTCCATGGCCCGATCATCCTGGGGAAGTGTCACAACAGAATTTTGATTTTTTCTTGGTCTACCACGCTTTGCCATTTTCTTTTCTCCTTATCCTGCGAATGGCCAATGACGCAACCTGCACAATTTTCAATGTCGCTAAGCAGGTGCTTAACGACACATAAAATCATGCACCACGCGACGCAGTTTATCAGGCTTAAAATTCATGTCAACAATTTAAGGCAATTTTTTTGAGAAAAAATGCACAAAAAAAGGCCTTGAGGCCTTCCAAGTCTAGGGAAGGCTTCAAAGCCTTGCAAAGCCTGATTCGTCAAGAAGGAATAAAACCGATTTCAGGCTTAACGTGCCGGAGTGGAATCGAACCACAGGACGGAGTTTTTGTCTTTGAGCAAACTGAGTTAAATTTGCGGATCCGCCATCACCAAATCAACACAAGAAATCAAACGATGGCTTGCTGCATGTTGTTTGATTCGGCGTCAAACTCGCCAAACATGCAGCCCCATCGCTCAGTTGGCAAATTTCATCATACGCCCCCATTAAATGGCGACAATATGAATCCACCTCCCAAAAGTTAGTTAAAGTATATGGTTTTAACTAACTAACACAATCCGCTATCATTCATAGGAGCTCATCTATGAATGATTCCGATTGCTTGAAAGGAGAGTTCACGAAGCTCCTCTTCCACTCTACGTTTTTCTACCATATATAGAAAAATTGTGATGCCAAGGAATCGAACCTTGCTTGGATTGCTTTTGATGGATTAAACAAAAAAAACGATACCAAGCTCACCAGAAACACCACAAGCGTCGGCGATAACGCAACATATCGCCGGCAACGCATCGCAACGCAAACACAAACAACCAATATAATTCATGGGAACGAGACGTGTTAGGTTAAGAAACAATGTTCTGCGTTTTCTGATATGTGTTTTCGGATTTCCATATCAAGTTAATTGCAACAGTCTCACACCGAACGATATTGATTATTCAGTTTTCAGCGTGTAACGAAATCTGCAACGATTCGCGTTACATCGAAATGTATAACACAATGTTTCGAGATGTGCAAATAAAAAGCTATGCCATCTGAATGTCCTGTCCGTTTGTAATAAGCGCCATGGTTAAATCCTCCTATACTATGATCTGCGCATCGCGAGCGCGTATGTGACATTTGATGTCGTAGCTGTCAAAAGCGTGTATTCCTGTGATGATGATGTTTGATGTCCCTGTGGATCGATGCCGCCGTTAAGCGTTCCTAATGTATAAACGCCGCGCACTCCATATCCCACGCCAAGATTAGAACCCAGTCCTGTCAAGCAAACGATTGCGCCAACAGGAATTGTAACAGACGTGTCTAAATCTGTTACAGGCAACTTTACTCCACTATTGAAAACGGCCATCCCGTTAAAGGTGGCTAAATTATTAGCGGTAATGCTGGCGACCTCCGCTCCGCCCGACGCGTATAAAACGCCTTGCGATATTCGGGCATCGCCATAAACTTGGCATCCGCTGTAAAATGTAGCTTCATTGCTAAACTTCTTTTCCC
>Ga0326512_10002246_pt1 | contig 14315 bp, 26 predicted proteins | sample 1_2617_0518_D_FD_203652 | JGI IMG/M metagenome (GOLD analysis project Ga0326512, IMG submission 203652) | Bovine rumen microbial communities from UC Davis, California, United States - 1_2617_0518 | ecosystem: Host-associated > Mammals > Digestive system > Stomach > Rumen | place: USA... | reverse complement strand
AAATCTGTTCCTTGTTTCCAAATATCATTCGTGTTTCTCCTCTCTGTGTGGTTGTGTTAACCACATTTCCCAATCTTCTTCATACATGGTTTTTGGTATAGTTTGCTTTTCTCCACATTCATACATGAATTGGCTGTGTCTGCTTAACCATTTTGCTTTTTCTTCCGTAGTCAACTGACAAAACCATTCCTCGTTGGTTATCGGCTTTTTACCGCTTCCGTGACAGACTTCGCAACGAACCTTTTGCCAATCAACACTATAAAACCCTTTGCCATTACAATTTGGGCATCTATGTGGATACTCTTTTATATCTTCATCGGTTGCGTATCCTTTTCCCAAGCACATTGGACATCTCATTCTGCCACCTCATCAACACCGCGGATTCCTGCTTTTATAAATTTTTCGTAATCCTCATAACTTATTTCCCAACATTCAAGCAAGTCTTCCAAATCATACCTGCGCATTTCCTTTTCTATTGCATACGCAATCTTTTCGCCTGTTGTCATTCTGCACCACCTCACCCAATATTTTCTCCAACTCGTTAAAATCCTTCGCTATCCAAAGAGCATTGTGCATTAGCATCTTGCGTAATACTACCTTTGTATTAGGATTTTCCTCGTGTTTGTAATCTTTGTATATTGCATTAAAATTTTTAACCAATACATTAATGTGATATACCTGTTTTTCTTCTGTCATGGTATTATCACCTCACACCTTAATACCTATACACAGCAGGATTTTTTAAATTGAACTGCCGTTTCCAGTTTGCAATATATTCTTGGTTTTCTTCGTATTCTTCCATACAGGATTCATAACATTGTGAAGATGGATTTGTATTCATCCAGTCCGTTCTCCAATAAGGCACTTTCCGTATTTTGTCATTTTGTTTCCATGCCTTTTGTATCTGTTTTATTCTGTTCATGGTATTATCACCTCACACAATGACAACCTTGTTATCGTCGTCAAAAAAGCATCTTACTTCATCATCTTCGCCACTATAATCTCCGCCATCATCACGATACTGGATTTTTATTTGGTAATCTTCCTTGCCTTGTTTTTTCATGTATTCGTATAACTCTTTTACTGTCATTGCATATCTCCCCCATTTTTGCAAAATTGGTGGTGTTAGTTTGCAAACTCCCCTAATTTTGCAATTTTAGGGGTGTTCGCCTCAATACCTAACTCGACAATTATTTTGGCGAGTTACTAAAATAATTTTTCTTTATTGTATTTTTCAATTCTTTGTTTGGCCATTTCACAATATTGCGGTGAAATATCAATGCCTATGAAGTTTCGGTTTGACAGAACTGCCATCTTCCCGGTTGTGCCACTCCCCATGAATGGGTCTAAAACTGTTTCGCCTTCGTTCGACCACGTTTGGATATGGTCTAACGCTAACTGTTCTGGAAAAACAGCTGGATGTTTTCCCTCCGAAGAACCAACAGTATATTCAAATATGTTTCCGTGTACCTTGCTACTCAACACCGGTCGAAATTCGTCATCTTTTCGCTTGTGTCGCAACTGCTTTTTGTCTTGTTCATTGTTGCGCTTCCAATTGCAAATCGTTCCCGGACAAAGTGTAGGAACTTTTATCGCATTAAATGTTCGCACCTTTCCTTTGGAGAACACAAACATATACTCAAAAACCTGTTCATATCTATTCCCAAAATTTTGTGGCATTGGATTTTTCTTTTTATAAATCATTGTGTCATGTAAATTAAAACCCACAGACATAAACGTCAATGCTTGCCGGAAAGACGTTCCTGTTTCACTTCCATTCACTGTGGCATCACCAACAATCCAAATAACCACCCCCCCAACTTTTAAAATTTTGTATAATTGTTTTATTATTGTTTCAGCGTCGAACACGCTGTGATAACTCCGCAGATTATCGTATGGTGGCGAGGTTACAACGAGGTCGATGCTTTCACGAGGAATCTTTTTCAGTTCTTTAGCACAATCGCCACAGTATAACTGTATCATTCTATCTCCACCTTACATAAAAGATTTCTGCGACCGAATTGCCAGCACTCCGCTTCACTCGCCATGAAGATGTCCAAGCGGTTATCGTAATTGCCGCCGAACCTATCCGTCACAATAAGCACCCGTCCGTCCGGCAGATAGACTTTGCTGCCAAAAGGAACGGTCATGCCATTGACTTTATCCATCGCACACATCCCCACCGCTGGCATTACACCACTTGCGGTGGGATTGCCTGTTGGTGCGTAGGCACTACAATTTAGCGTGACAACTATTGCAAGTAAATATGTTAATCCTCGCATTGTTCTTCCCACTTCCTGCCCGTCAGTTTTTCGTAAATCTCATGCTTGTGTGCCTCTGCTTCTGCTTCGGTACGGAAACAGTTGCCACATGCTTTGTAACAGTAATCCGTAGTGTTTCCAGACCATAGAGAACAACATACGCTCTTATCTACAACGGATACAACAAAATATTTTTCTCCTTTTTTCGGTTCAAATGGTATTTTTTCCACTTCCACAAATCCCTCAAGTAACGATGTTGGAACAATCGTGCTAATCCAATTCCCGTTGTTGTCAAACTGGAAAGCTGTTTCTGTAAAACGATATAAACAACCAAGAATAATTGCATCACAATCTTTAACGGCTTTCAGCTTAAATTCTTCCCCAATTTCCACTCCCAGTTCTTTGGCTATCATTGGTATTAAGTTCATTGTTTATTCCCCTTTCGCACACTGCTTATACACCTTTCTCGCTTCATCGTTCCACCAAACAATAGCGTCAAACTCGTTATCAAACGCATTGTCAGAATTAAAAATATTGTTTGGACAGTTTGCATCTTCATCGCAACCGATATACACATATCCGTCATCGTCTATGCTTGTATCTGCTTCACCGCCACATAACCAACAGCGTTCTATCATCTTCTGCACCCTTTTAGTAACTCACCCTATACACTTAAACTTCTTTAAAAATTCCACACCCTCTGCCGCAAGACCAGACCTTATTTCCTCTGGTGTAACATAGTGTTGATTAATCGCTTCAATGTCCTCGTTGCTGGAATAAAACAACTCTTCTATCTGTTCATTCGTCCAATTATGGTTGTCGTGTAACTGTCGGAATACAGCAAGATATGTTTCGCTGATGGCTTCGTTATACACTTCGCAATAAAACCGACGCAGCCATTCAATCAATCCGTCTTTAGATAGTGACCTTATATACCGGTATTGCTCACGATTCAACACAAACGGTTTTCGCTTTTCCGTTTTAATCACACTCCTCTCAAAGCCGCACTGTTATCACATTACCCTTTTTAACCCACCTATTACGTCCATAGCGGAGTTTCTTTCGGATGCTCGATATGTTTATCACAAACCGATTTTGAAAGCTTACGCAGACAATAAACAAGCTGTTCTTGGAACGGTTTTAAATCAACCGTTTCTTGCTTGTACTGTTCCATGCTTTCCCATCCGTCATCACCGATGACCGGTTTTAACCGATACCCATATTTTTCGCTTTTTTCCAATACAGTTCCGGCATTCCGCAGATAAACAAGGATTGCAGCCAAATCATCACTCATTATGCTTGCGTACATTACGAGATCAAGCCACAAATCACTGTCATTCGGAGAATATTTCGCATATAGATCTTTCCATTCAGCACCATGTTTCATCGTTCCCCTCCACAATCTGCAAAGCATCTTCCGTGCTTCGTGCCACACCAGCTATTGCGCCACGCTCATTCATTGCCGTTAAAAATCGTTCCTGGTCTTTCCGTAGTCTGCCGGTTGGCGTTTTTACTTCGATAAAAAATATCTTTGAATCTGTTTTGCGAAACCCAAACAAATCAGAAAATCCGTCCGGCAACCCTGTGGAAAACCAACGTCCGTCAGCCATTTTCACTCTGCCAACGTTTGCACGAAAATTAACGTGTCCTGCCTTGCTTAATGCAAGCCGTATTTCATTCATAATGTCTGTCTCTGTTTTCATCGAGCCGCCCCTAACAATTTGTATTTCCAATAAATGTACTTCTGCGGTATTTCGATACCTAACTCAATAGCCTTGTAAATCATCCAGTAAAACTTGTACTTCTTTGCCTTGCGAAACAGTTCCAGTTCTTCAAACGTCCTGCACTTTTTGTAATCGTTGTAAGGCCGCTTGGAAATTTCCTGCAACATAACGCCCTCTACAACTTTCGGATCAGTACGTTCTTCCGTTTCAAACTCATATCCGCAGATTTCACACTGTTTTACATTGTTCCGTACCACCGCATAACAGTTAGGACAAGTTTTAACAAAAACCTCATTTTTCTTTTTCTTCTTTTTCTGTTCCAGCGTCCACTCACGTTCATCGTCCGGCAAACCATGCCTTGTGTAATTACCGACATGATCCAAAATGATTGCCGTTTTCCCCTCTTTGTACCGCATGCTCCTCATGGATTGTTGAATATGCAGCGTCAGTGATTGTGTAGGCCGTAACAACACCACTGCTTCGCAGTCCGGCACGTCAAACCCCTCACCGAATAAATCTACGTTGCACAATACTGTAACTTTCCCCTCTCTGAAATTCGCAACGATACGTTCACGTTCCGTTTTGTTCGTTGTTCCGTCCAGGTGTGCCGCCACAATTCCGGCATCCATAAAGGCCTGTGCAGTTTCCTTGCTGGTATTGATACTGCTGCAATACACAATAGTCTGTTTTCCGTCAGCGAATTTGCGCCAGTTCTCCACGGTGTTACCAAAAATAACGCTCCTTGCCATCAGACTTTCCACTTCTGCTTTATCGAAGTCGCCATTCTTTGTATGCAGATGTCTTGTATCAGCCAGTTCTACGCCATAGTATCTATACGGAGACAGGTAGCGGTTTTCTATCAGCCATTTCGTACTGACCGATTGAATCAGGCTGTCAAACACTGCGCCAAGACCGCCCTCGTTCATGCGGACAGGCGTTGCGGTAAAACCAACCACAACCGCATCAGGAAAACCCTCAATGATTTTTCTGTAGCTGGTAGACAAAACATGATGACACTCATCCACGATAATCAATTTCGGCTCTGCAAGTTTTGAAACACGTCTGCATAATGTCTGTACCATGCCGACAGTGCAGTAATTAAAATCCACACCACAAGCACTGAACGTGGATTCTATCTGTTGACAAAGTTCCTGCCGGTGGACAACGAATAGCACACGATTATTCTTTTTCGTTGCTGATTGTGCTATCATGCCCTCAATAACAGACTTGCCACCACCACACCCAAGCACGGCACACACCGATTTTTTATTGTTTCGTAGTTCGTTGCGGATATTATTGATTAAATCCGTCTGATATTGTCGTAACTCCATTTTTGTAGGTAAATACTACCTCTTTCCCACCCATGTGTAGGACGCAGAAAACTGTCAACCATGCGTGTTTGAGGCGTGTTTCCTACGTTCCTTCCACTTTTTTGAGAAACAAAGTGTTCTTATACGTAACATAATACAGACACCTATTATTACGTTTATATATATATATATATATATTTATGTAGGAATGTAGGAATGTAGGAATATGCATGTCAAACACGCATGGTTGACACATTTTAAAATCCTACAGCTATCCTACAAAGCCTACGTTCCATCGTATTTCAGGCGTACATAGTAACCTTTTTCGCCATCAACAGATGCGTGGTCTGCATATTTCCCATGAGATGTTTTTAACAAATAACCTTTTGCCGCCCATTTTTTCTTCACAGCGTCAAAGTTAAATCCGAGATTGTGTAACTCACGGATCAGAACAGTTTTATTAACGTCCGCATAATCATTTCCGATTCTTCCCCAACGCTTTGTCTTACTGTCACTTGAAAAATTCAATTCGTTTTCCATGATTACGCCGATAATCTCACGATACGCACGTTCCGCTACATCAATATCGGACTGCGTTTTCAGATACGGTTTAATATCGTCTATCGTAAGTTCTTTCTCGTCCTTATAAAATGCGAATCCTGCAACAGCGTCAGCTATCAGCAATAACGTAACGGCCATAGCCTGTTTTTCTGATGTGTCCTGGCATTTTTCCAGCACATTTTTCATTTTCGTTTCAAACGTTTTGTGAATTGGAAATTCTGACAGTTCCTCAATAAACGGCTTTCCTGCAAGACCATAGTTCTTGCCGATAAAATTTACTACGTTGTTACCGCCATCAACTACTTTATCCGTACATTCAATTTCAATAACACGGTTCTTTACACCGCCACCGGAAACGTTCTGGGTACACGGCTCTTCGCCGGTAAAAATAAATGCGTTTTCCCACGTCATCGTCTGTTGCAGTGTAGAACTGCTCATGCGTCCACGATTGATACCCTCTGTGACTTGCATGATCAATGTATCGTAGTTTTCGTAACGGCTTTTAATGGTCTGTAATTCATCACCAAAGAACGGCAGATTTTTAAGAATTGAAGCGGTTTGCATCATGGCGTTTATCGTCATGTTCATGGTGCGTACCAATTTGCCCTGGCGAGGATTTCCCCATATGCTTGCCGCAACCATCATGCCTACTGTTTTGCCACTGCCTGTTCCACCCCACAGATGTAGGACGAACGGTAACGCTCCGGCTTTTGCTATGATTGGCGAAGCAAATGAAGCATCCATAATCAAGCGCAGCATGATATTTTTACGGAGTTCCGCAGTATAACGCACCCACTCTGCCAGGTCGCCTTTACTTTTTACCGAAGCCACTAAATCCTTGTACTGATTTTCGCTGTCAAGCTTTACGTTATCTGCATACGGAATAAATCCGCTGTCTGACCACCCAAAGTGTTGCAGTGATTTTACAATCGGTATGGTATCGGAATTTAATGTTACGATTTCAGCAAGATACTTTACTAACAGTTTGGCGTTTTCGCTTGTTACTTCTAATCCCTGGTCTGCCAATTCAATGATTTTTGAATTGCTTGCTATCGTAGAACGTGGAACTAATATCTTGTGCCATTTTTCGTACTTATAGAATCCGATACGGATTTTTTCGGTTTCATCGTCCAAGTTCTGCAAGATTTCCAACGGCATAACTGGAATGTGTGAAGCATATTCAGCCTTGTAGCCGCCAAACTGATTCTGCGTCATTCGTTTTATACCCTTATCATCCGCAATCCACGAACCGGCTTTCAATGTAAGCGGCTGCTCCGGAAATTTCGTGTAACTGTCAGACACAATTTCTGTTTGTGCTTTGCTACGCAGGAACGTATTCCAACCATTACAGAACTGCCGGAACACACCTAACTTTTTTGCACGTTGTTGTGCCATTGACAACGCATACTGTCTGCGGTTTTCGTCCTTGATAGCGTAAATAGATTCAAAGAACTGGATCTGAATTAAATCCGTTTCCGTTTTATCCTCATAGTCGATAGTAAATTTATAATCGGCTATTTTCTGTGGATCGCCGCCCTGTGCAAAATAATCAGCAACGTCACCCTTGTAAGGGCATTTTTCCCATATTTCATTAAGTTTTAAAACGTTCAGTGTAACAGGCCATGCATCGGTATAGTCCATACCCTTGTCGTCGTTGTCTGGAATCAACACGATTTCCTTAAATTTATTTAGGTATTTTACGTCTGTTTCGGACAACTTGACTTTTTTCTGTGCGCCAGTATTGCTTGTGGTAGCCAATAATCCATGCTTTACCATAGCGTCAGCACACTTTTCGCCCTCAACGATATAGAGTCGTGTGTCGGCAGAAGCCTGTTCCATTAAGTCCAGGTTATACAGATTATTGCAGTTTTCAGGTTTCTTAAATATGGTTTTGTCGTTTTCGTCAACGTAACCAAACCGAAAATCCTTACTGCCATCAGAGTATTTAGTTCTATGTTTATAGTAAGCAACCGAACCATCAGGATTTTTATATTCATGGTCATACTCTTCAATAACGGTTGGTGCTTCGTCCATAACTTTTTTTCCTTTTAACCCTAACGCTTTAAGAACATCAGGCAACTTTGCGTTACACCGATGACACCATGCCAGTACGGTTCCGTTTTCTTCCGCAATGGACAAGTGATGCCCATCAGTGCGACCTGTCTCACACACAGGACAGGCCGCTTCAATTTCTTTTCCTCGTTGTTTTTTGTTACGCAAATGTGGCAGGATTTCTTGCAGCGTCAGCGGCTCAAAATGGTAAGTCCTCATCTTCATCGGCAGAAGCAACCGGTGCCGGTTGCGGAATTGTTGTCGTCGTCAGTTTTTTCAGATCCGGCACTTTAAATTCTTTTTTGCGAATCTTATCAGATGATGTAATCGTTTTTACATACGTCCTGACACCAATCGTGCCGTCATTCTTCTGATATTCTTCATACCCAAGTACAACACCAATCAACAGGCCAATCAGTTTCCGTTCGTCACCATCGAAATTATCTGCCTTAAAAGCAGGATTGGAATTTTCCAATGCAGCCAGGAACGCCTTGAACATTCCCCATGCTTTCTCCTTGTAACTACGGAACATACGGATATATGACCAGTCATTTCCGCTGCGCTTTTCGGCTTCTGCCCCATAGTTCTTAAATTCACCCTCGGCAACATCCATGACAACTTTCAGATATTCCTTTTCCGGATTATCTGTAACGCTGACAATTTTACACACATAACCACCGCTACCTAAACGCTCAAACTCTTTTGCTTCTGGCACTGTTCCCCAATTAATTTTCCTCATTCTTTTCTTCCTCCTTATCCTGATTAAATCCGTAATACTCACGGATAGCGGTATCAACCGCCTTTAAATCGTTGTCAATTTCGTCCTCTTCAAATAACCCGATAGGGCTTTTTGCCACATCGAATCCGTCTGTATGTGTACGGAAAAAGTAACCGCCATCGTGGTATACGGAGCGCAGGACGATGGTAAACATGCCCTCAATGGTTACTTTTTCGTCCAGCAACTTGCCAATCGACTTCGGTTTAATGTCACCAAAATCATTCTTTGTTTCGTGCATGATAATGTACACGATTTTATCTTTATCCAATGATTTGCAGAACGTAATCAGTTTCCAAAAATCGTCAGCAAGCGTGTTATAGAAGTTAAACATGGCGTTTCCACTGCCCTGTGAAGCATGACCACGCATAAAACTGTTCGTAAGCAGATACCCTGCGTCATCCACCACTACCACTTTCTTTTTGCTGCTCTTGATCGCTTTAGCAATTTCTCTGTAATTGTCACTGTCAATGGTGTCAAAGTCATTGCGGAACGGCAGAGGTTTGGACTCTACATTAATCACGTCAATTTCTTCTTTTTTAAAGTTCCGCATGCTGGCAGACTTGCCTGTGCCGGACTTACCGATTATCAGAATTGGAATAGACATTTATTTCACCTCACACTCATATTGTTTTTCTCAACCAATACTGCACCATCCAACTTAATACCGGCTTTCAAATCATTGCCTAACAGCGTCTTGTTTATCTCCGGCTCTTTGTACCGCAGATAATAACTGGACAGCTTCTTTACGTCCGTAACCTCAACCGATGTGGACTTGCGCCACGAAACGCTGACTTCGTTATTTTTCCACTTTGCACCATTAAGGAACGCTGCCAAATATGCTTTCAGAGACTCTTTTTTCCTTGCGGCCGCCTGTTTGCGTTCTTTAAAAATCTTTTCCTGCTCCGCCAACTGTTTCTCGTCACTCTCAAGATTACGAATCCAACACGCAATGTTTCGGATTTTGGTGTCACGTTCCATTTTTAGTGCGTCCAGAGCGGCAGTGTCGATAATCTCACCTGTCATGGTATTGACGAAATCTCCGCTTTCCATCTTCACGCAGTTTGTAATGGCTTCTTCTATGGCAAATAAATTCATTCTTCTTCACCGTCCTTTTCTTTCTCAATAGGATATGCGCTCATTCCCACAACCCGAACGTTCTTCATTGCACAAGCTACTTCATATGTGATACGTTCAGAGGGGTCATCGACAATCAAAACCTCGTTAAACATTCCCACCAGTTCAACCAGTGCTTTGCTCCCGTAGTGCCAAACGCTGCCCTCTCTAATAAACAGAATGTCTTTATATGTTTCGGCTATTTTTTTATACGTATCACAATCTAAATATCCAACAATCAAGACTTTTCTCATTCTTTGTCGCCCCACTTCCGCAAAATAAATTCATGTTTTGGTATGCCAAGTCCGTCAGCAATCTTCATGGCACGTATTCTGGGTATGACCACTTTTTTTGTTTTAACGATACTCGTAAAATAATCACCTTTAATTCCAGTAATGCGCTCCAACATGGTAACGCCCAACATACGCCTTTCAATCTCATCCATCAGCCGTTCTGCGGAAACCACAACGAAATTCCGTGATGGATTCCAACGCTTAACACGTTCGTCATTCAGCCGCTCCATTAGCACGTCTGCTGATAGGTTCGTAAGGTCTGCATACCACCTGGACTTAAAGAATCTAACAACAGCTTCTCTTTGTTCAATTAATGTTTTTAATTCAAATTTCTTTTTCATATTCAGTTGTACTTCTTCCGTAACAGTGGGGATTCTACCGCTGCGTAACAATCTGTAATCCTGCACCGCCTGTACGATAATAGCGTTTGCAAGGACTTCATACGGATCTATCTGTCTCCTGGTGGTGCTTCCCTCTGTACGTGTGTCGTTATAAACGTGCGTTTTGGTGGTCATTGCATTTCCCTCAATTTGTGTTATAATAAAAGCGGAATCATGATAGAGTTCCACTTTTTAGGCCGTTGACTATTCGCAGTAGTCAGCGGTCTTTTACTTTTCAAACGGTATCACTTTGCCATATAAACTGACAGCACAATCAACAGCAGGATTTAAACCGTCGACTTTGATATTGGCAAGTGTCGCCACAAGATAAGCTGCCTGTTTAATGGGATCGTTTTGCAATTCTTTGCACTTCCATGCAAACAATGCGGCAACTTCAGTAAATTCTTCTTCATTAAACACGGCTGTCACCTCGTCAATAACTCCCATGCTGTCATAACCGCATATGTCCATACGCATCCGGCAAAGAAGTCAGAGTGGTCTATTAAATGCACCAGCTTCTTGCCGAACCAATCAAATCCGTTAAAGACGACCTTGCTGTACACCCAGCACATAGCAAAAATCATGCAGTACATACTGTGTAGGACACTGTGTTGCGTAGGTTTGTAGTATTTCATTTTCTCACCCCCTTGCCAACTGCGCTATGTCGGCCATAGCCTTTCGCAGTTTATTCAGTTCCTCTCGCATTTCGTTGTTTTCCTGCGTCAGTTTATGCCGTTCCCATGCGGTTAATCCTTTGGTGTCATCATCCAAGGATTCCAACTGTACGACTTCCTGCGCTGAATACCTAACCCCTGGCATACTTGGCAACCTGTGTAGTTTACCGTCCGTTTCCATTGTGCGAATAGCAGAACGTGACAACCCCCAACGCTCACAGAGTTCTTCTGTGGTAAATACTGTTCTCATGGTGATTCCTAATCCTTAATAAGTTCGTCAATGGAAACGTGGAAGTAATCAGCAACCTTTTTTAAATTGGTTACAGACGGAACAACCGTACTCCACTTGTAAATAGTGCCGCTGCCAAAGCCTAATTCTTTTTCCAATTTGCCAATATTTGTTTCATTCTTTTCACAAAGCAGCTTAATTCTTTCCAATAACATCAATTTCACCCCTTTCTATTGACATAAGGCTGAAAATATTCTAAAATGCTAACACGACAAGGAATATTTTCAGTTCCCCAAACAGAAAAATATTCAAAAAACCAAACATAGCATTATGTCAGCGTGAATATTTTCAACCTTATGCTTATTTTACATGAATATTTTCATGTTGTCAAGTGCAATTTTGGAAATTTTTCATGTAGGTGAGATTATGTTGACGGAAAAAATTAAAGAGTTGTGCAAGTCGCATGGAATCAGCGTTCCCAAGTTAGAGGACGCTCTAGGTTTTGGTGCAGGAACGATTTCAAAATGGAAAACATCTTCGCCGAGCGCAGACAAAATTAAAAAAGTAGCAGAATATTTTCATGTTTCAACAGACTATCTATTAAACGTTGATAGTTCCAATTACTATACCAATGAAGAAACAGCAAAGCTGGCACAGGAAGTGTATGATAATCCTGATTTACGCATTTTGTTTGATGCTTCAAGGGATTTAAGGCCGGAAGATATTCATTTTGTGGTTGGCATGATTAATAGAATGAAACGAGGTGGTAACAACGAATAGAATTATTTATAGAGATATGCCGTGCCGTATCAAAGCACTAACCTGTCAAGATGCAGACGGCTATCAGACAACAATCATTAACAGCAGACTGTCACACGAACAAAACATTAAGTCTGTAAAGCATGAACAAAGCCATGAGAATGATTTTTTAAATGAAGTTAATATAAATGAATTAGAATTTATTAGACACAAGGAGTGAACATTATGGGTATTTTTGATGACTTTAACAAATCAAGACAGATGGAAAAAGAACGTAACGAGCAAAGAAAAAAGGCAGAAGCCGATGCCGCTGCCAATAAAAAAGAAAAAATTAATCATGTTTTATTAAAAACCATTTTAGGCGATCCACTGAATCTTTTGATTGGAAATGACGCAAAACTTTGGATATATTCTGATATGGTGATAATAGACCGTACAGATGGCAAGGTTTTAAATGCGTTTAACCACACAATAAAAGCTATTCCAATTAAGAACATTAGAACGATGCAATTCAAAAACGCTGGCGCAACACCAGGATTCATTGAGTTCGGTGTTAGCGGAAATGATGCAAACCGGAAAGAAACATTTGATTTTGACAACGAAAACAGGTTTATGTATAGCTATGATAAAGCGGCAGAAGCGATAGACGCATATTTTCATCTTTTGGCACAGATTAAATAGGAGTGGCCGCCATGCAAACTAACACAACCTACCGAAAGAAAGATGGCTCATGGCAGATCATAGTCAGTTATAAACTCGGCAACCAGTGGAAACAGAAAAGCCGACAAGGTTTCGCAACCAAAGCAGCTGCCAAAGAAGCGGAATCCTCTATTATTCAGTCCATTAAATCCACTCCTATACCCATTGATAAATCTATCGCCAATATCACTCTTGCTGACTTCTGCAAAGAATACCTTGCCAACCGAAAATCACTTTCATATACCACTAAAACTATCTATACACACGCCGTAGCTTCGCTTCAGAGCGTGGCAAATAAGCCAATGCGAACAATATCATTCATGGACTTGCAAAAGGCTGTCAGGGCGTGGAAAATCGCACCAACAACACAGCACGAATACCGTATTAAATTGCGTGTGTTATTCAAGGCTGCTATTAAACCATACGGCATTATAACCACGAACCCTATGGCTGACGTTGAGATAGAACGTTCACGCAAGGAAAAGAAGAATCGTGCCATTCCAGAGGAAACCATGCAGAAAATTCTTGATTATGTCAAACTTCCTGTTACTTATATCGCACTCCGTATCTCACAGCTTACTGGTGTCCGGCGTGGCGAACTCCTTGCCCTGACATGGAACGACTTTGACTTCACCAATCTTACCGTCACAATCAATAAACAACTTGCACTGACGGATAAATGTCAACACAATGTAGTTTTTTACACCAAATCGGCAAATGGATTCCGTGAGATTCCTATTCCTGCCATCCTTGCCAAAGAATTAAAGAAATACCGACTTAACGCTCCGTTGGTCATTACTGGCGAACTGTTCCCTAAACCGTTGGCTGTATACTACAATATGTGCTATGCGTTGAAAAAACACTGCTATTCCCCTCATGCATTGCGTCATACCTATGCGTCAAAACTTCTTGCTAGCGGCATTGATATTCAGACCATCGCCGCTTTACTCGGAGACAACGTGGAAACAGTGACACGAACGTACATTCATTACTCTGATGAGATGCGGAAATCGGCAAACGACAAAATACAAAAAATTTTTTCGGTAAATTTTTGACGAAATTATTTGCCGTAAGCGCAAGAATCTGTCAACCATGCGGATAACTTGCGCTTTCTTAATTTTTCACAAAAACGACACATTAATGTTTTCAAATGTGTTTCAAAGTGTTCCGTTGTAGTAATTGTGCGGTTTTTATTTTCCACGATTTTTTCATTGTTTTTTATTTGTGCTTTCGTGTTTTGCCGAATTTTTGCCGTCACTCAATTTTTCTGCACAAAAATGGCAATTACTTGTTGTACGCTGCAAAAATACACTTATCCACCGCTACAACACTTTAACGCTTTACATTTTTCACAAATGTTACAGTGGTTTTCTTTATTTTTGCAATCCTAAAAATGTTACACTTTTTGTTATTTTTACCTTAAAACTGGAAACCATGTTACAGATTTCCAAATCGGCTGACCCACGGCGGGGTTGCCGACCG
>Ga0326512_10002244_pt1 | contig 14321 bp, 19 predicted proteins | sample 1_2617_0518_D_FD_203652 | JGI IMG/M metagenome (GOLD analysis project Ga0326512, IMG submission 203652) | Bovine rumen microbial communities from UC Davis, California, United States - 1_2617_0518 | ecosystem: Host-associated > Mammals > Digestive system > Stomach > Rumen | place: USA... | reverse complement strand
TCATCATTTACTGTATCAAGTTTAATTTGTGTAAATTTCTTTACATCAACTTTTTCTTGTTGTGGCTCTGTTGATGCAGGTTTTGGAGTATCTACTACTTGCTTATTAGTATTCTTACTTGATCTATAATAAGCAATAGAATTTACTTCTTCTCCTTTATAATCATCATATTGCTTTACCACATGAACTTGTAAATATTTACCTAACATAAAGTTGCATATATCATTGATATTATTAAATACCATACCTTCTTTTACATCAGGTTGTGTTCCTAAAATTCTATTGATTTTCTTTCTATTGAATAAAAGAGGATTTTCTTTTTCGTGCCAAATATCCTCGAATAAACAAGAATTTTTGTATTTTTGTTCTACATCTTCTCTAATACGATATTGAACAAATAATTTTTCAGTTCCAGATGGTAATACTCTTAATTCCATCTTCTCAACGAAAACTTCATAATCTCCTTCTTCTTTTAATGTGCTTTCTGCACTATATGTATAATTATTTTGCATTTTTTAATTCTCCTTATATAATTTAATCATTTCATAATCTATTGCTTTAGCTAGATAAATACTGCCATCTACTTTAATCACAAAGTAAGTATCAGTATCAGTATTTATCATAGCACAATGTGTTTGTTCAAGTCCTTCACTTGTTTGTCTTGATAACTCTACGCTATCTACTTTACCATTTTCTTTAAATTTAATTATGTCTTTCATTATTGTAAACATACCCACTTTTCTTTATATAATTCTAGTAAGTTATTTTCTTTTAACCAAGAAATAAAACAACCTATTACATGTTCTATTTCTTCTGGATCATCACTAGGATAATAAACTTCTCTATGTAGTTTAGTTCCATCAAATGCTAAATATTCAAATTTATAAGCATTAGGAAATAACTCGAAATAAAATTGATGCTGATAACTTTTAGCATATTTAGGTAAACTATATTTCCAAATACGCTTTATATCATATATGATACCTGCTTTTAATACATCTAATCTGCCATACATTAAGAAATCCATATCATTTACTCTAGCTTCTTTTTTACCTACTATTTGATAAGCACCACCTTCAATAATTGGACTAACACAGGTATTGCCTTTATAACATTCTTCTTCAAATTCAATACCTGCTTTCATATATTCATTAGGTTCAGTTGGTAATCTTTTTAAGTTATGGATAAAATCTTCCATAGCTTTTACTCTAGCGTTATAGCATTTATCTTCTAGTGAGATATTATCTTTCTCACTTTCTCTAACACTATCTTCGCAATTCCATATCCAAGCCCAAGCATTTAGTAAACTTGGAGTAATAAGATATCTACTCAAATTGTTTAGTTTCCTTATTAAATTTAAAACCTAATGATTTAGCTTTTTCAGTAAGTGCAAACCACAATTCTTCTTTACTTGTTAAATGATGTTCCATTGTTTTAATCTTATCAAATGTTTGGTTAATTTGAGATAAATTACTACAGATATTTACATCATTTATTGTTTGCATAGCTTCTGCATACTTTGATGCTTCTATATTTTCTTGTTGTAATTCATTTTGTATTGAATTAAATAAATTAGTAAAGAAATTATTTTTTACACCATTTTCTAATACAGGTATATCATAAATACCATTGATGCCATGAGTTCCTTTGGCATAATATCTGCTGCAATTACTAAAACCAATGGTTCTAGTATTTCCTCTCATTTCTACAAATCCACCAATGTCTATATCATCCCAAATTTCATCTTTAGATGATCCTTCCATTCTAATTCTTAATCCAATAATATCATCTGCTAATTGCACTTCAGTTGCATGAAATACAAATATTAAGTGTTTATTTAAACCTTTTATAAAAGATACAAATTGTGCAAACTTACGCTTAATAGCACCATAGCCCTGTAATGATAAATTACCATCACGCTTACCATTCTTTGCATCTTCCTTAATTACTACAGGTTTAAGCATTTCAAGTAATTTTCCACCTGTATCAATTACAATAGTTTCATAATTAGATAAATCAGTATTTTGTAAATCATTTACTAATTCATCATAGCTTTCTACTTCTGCCGTATCAGTTCTATATCTAGCAACTACTCTTGATACACCTTTATCTAAATCAATAAGTAAAGGTTTAGGGCTTGATAATGCAAGTGTTGTTTTACCAATACCGGGAACACCTGCTACAATAACTGCGAATTTTTTATTTGAGAAATTCAACTCATTTGGTTTTTTAATCATTTTTTCTTCTCCTTATTATAATAAATATTTTGTTAATGTGTTATCTTCACATTCTAATGCTTGTTCTAACTTAACTAATGTATCAACTCTTGGTATAGCCGTAATTGATTTACTTTCAATATAAGCAATAGTGCATAAAGCAACACCAGATTTCTTGGCTAAATCTTCTTGAGTTAAGCCACTTTTTGCCCTTTGAATTTTTAACTCACGAGCTAATAACTCTTTATCCAATCTTTACACCTCCTTTAAGTTTAATATATTCAAATAACTCTTTAGATAATAAAATTTTGCTTAAATAATATTTTACATTGAAATAATTATATTTCATAAAATGTTCTTCATTCTTTTTATTTACTAATTCATTATAGCTGCGAATATAATTCACATATTCATCATAATTATTAAATGTTGATTTATAGATAAGAATTATATCATCTATCATACTATATTCCTGTTTAGTTTGTAAATCAGTATTTAATTTTTCAGTAATATCTTTTACAAATTCATCTAGCTCCATATTAAGATACCACCTTACATCTTATTTTATTTTTATACTTGTAAATCTTAATTTCTGTCATAGTATTTTCAATTACAAAATAATAATTGTTCTTAATACCATTTTCCTTATCAAATTGTTTTAGATCTTGCAATCCTTTATAAGCACCATATAAATCCATAAATGTATTGATATAGCCACTTTCTTCTCCATATAATTCAATATTTTGTTTCATAAAATTTTTACTCCTTTCAAACTTTCTACTTAAATTATAAACCCTAAATAAAAATAAATCAACATTTTTTTTATTTTTTTTTATTTTTCTTTTAAAATTCAGTAGGTAGGTAGAGAGAAACACCCTATTTTTAAAAACTTTCTATATAAAATCTTTCTTATGTAAAAGTTATAAAATAAGGTAAACTCCCTATACTCCCTACTAAACTACCTACTAGAAAAAGAAAAAAGACAATCAAAAATGATTATCTTTTCCCTGTAGAAAGTTTGTATTTTATTTGTATCATGGAGTAATTATGATACTATATATATTATATATAATAACAAATAATATTGCAATACCTTATTATTGCCTATAAATTGCCCTAAATTTTAATTTTTATTTATTTTAGGTATAATTTATCACATAAAAGAAAAAGAGCCAAATATATGGCTCAATTTTTAACTTTTATCAGTTGAATTATAAACCCATGCACCATCTGTATAATCATAAGATACGGTTTCTATACCACTAGCATCAAAGTATGATAAACAAATACCTGCTTTATCCTCTTTATATGTGCAAATGTATGCGTGTGATAGAATATGATCCCCTTCTTTTGTCTTTACTATCATAATCCTAATATTTTCTTTGCTTCTTGTTTGCAACTTTCACAATAGTTATTGTATTCTTCAAATTCAAGAGGTTTAGTATCTCGTTGTCTTTGAATTGCAAGTTCATCATAAATTGAATATTTTTCATTGATTAACTCTCTTACTAATTTTGGATAAACCTTATCGGCTACTCCGTTTAAGATAGCAAGTTCTATTTCTTTCTTATCCATTTGATACCTCCACTAAATAAGTTATTTCACTAGGCACTTTTTGTTCGTAAGTGTTGTTAGATACAAGTGTTCCGTTTTCTTCTACTTCGATAGTGTTATTATCTATATATTGACTTATATCAGTTTCAACAGGTGTTGCTAGTTCATAGTAGAACATTACGCCACTTATATAAGTTTTTAATTCACTTTCTGTCATAGATAAAGTGTCTTTATCATGAATTACTACTCTATTCAAATTTCCACTTATTTTACAACCATAATCAACATCTTCAGGATTAGCAACGACAGGATATTTAGAACATAAACAATTTAATTGTGATTTTGCTAATATTGAACCAGCATTACTTAACCAATTATTATAACTATCTTTTATCCAAGCCAATGTCCCTAAATCAACTCTACCTACTTTTTGAATAAACTTCTTACTTTCATAATCAATGTAGTTATAGCAAGTATCATTTACACCACAACCATAACCATCAAGTGCTTGAACTTCACTTGGTATTGTCTTTGTTTCAATTAAGCCACGATATGGATGGTATGTTGTAGGAGCAGTGCTACCTTTGACTAGCATTGGTTTGATAACTCCATTTGTATATACATTTCCACTTATAATTGCTAATTTAACTACTCCATAAATATTAGTCATTGTAATTGTTCTACCAAAATCATTTGAGGATATATTCCAATATTCACTTCCAAATATTATACGATTATTTAGATTAGCAGTTCCTTTATCATATCCACTATTAAAAGCCGAAAAATAATAATTTCCATTAAAACTCATATTACTTGTAAGAGTTATCTCAAAGTTTGCACTGCAAGTTCCATTAAGAGTAATAACACCATTTTCGACTTTATAAGTTATTCCGTTAGTAGTAGTTTCTGCAATATCGCTAATATTTAATAAATTACTACCATAACTTTTAACTGATACTACTGCACTGTCTCTTATGCCCTCAAAGTATGGTTGATATTCAGTAGGAGCAGTTGTGCCTCTTATTAGCATTGGTTTAAATGAATAATTAGTAATAACATTTCCACTTCCTATATATATATATAGATAATTCATAGTGTTGGATATTGTAATACTTGTTGCTGATGGTGTGGTAGTAGAATTAGTTAAAATTAATTGTGTGTTTGTAGCACTTATATCATCACTTAAATAAACATTATGTCCTACATTTTTGCTAAATTGATTATAAGAATATGTGCCACTTGTTATTGGCTGAATAGGTATATATATTCTTAAGTTTGAAGTTGCAGTTCCACCTAATGTAATAATACCATTTTCGATTTTATATGTAATACCATTTTTAGTAGTTTCTGCCACATCACTAATATTTAACAAATTCTCACTCTTATAACTCATTCCACCTAACTTATCTAAAGAAGCATACTTTAATGCACCACTTGGCACTATCTTTTCGTATGCTACATTATCATCAGTTGTTGATGTATAACTATCGTGTGCATCTACTAGCACACCATCAAGCACTACTTTACTTAAACCACGATAGCCAACATCTGGTGTAATCTCTCTTGTATAATTTTGTGAATTTACTGTTTTAACTTGTGTTGATATATTGATACTATCTATTAAACTAGAATAATCATCTAATTTATCACTTGAACTTACTACTACACCTTTATTCTCAATAGAAGTTTTAATATTTGCTTTTGCAGTTTGTAATCTTGTTATTTCACTCGCAATACTCATATTATCCCTCCTTAAATACTAGCAAGTAGTGTTTCAATATCTCCAACAATATCATACACACATTTTGCACTTGGATATTCATTATCAGTTGATGAACTAGAGATTGAAGTCACTTTGTTGGATAGGTTTTCTTTTGCAGATAGTAATGTATCTATTTTAGTTGTATTATATGCACTACCTGAAGAATTAGTAATAACATACGCTTTGTTTGAATGTGTTATTTCACATTTTATTTTATTTGTCATTACATAATCGCCAGAATTTAAAGTATCAACTAATGCAAATTCAATAAAATAATTATCATCATTACTAATTTTATATAACCAATATGCATTATCTAATTTTATAACACAATAAGGTTTTAATGCTTCGGCATATTGTTCATCAGTTAATGTTCCACTAGTTCCACTTAATTCTACATAACCAATTTGTGATTTAGATACTGCCTTATCAGTATAAACATCAATTTCATATCCATAATTACCTGATAAATTTGGTGTGCTATCAATACCCATTTGAACTATGATTTCTCCATCTCCGTATTGATTACCCCATCTACCTTCATATATCTTTTCTTCTGCATTTACACATCTTAATAAAATACTTGTTGAGCTACCATATTCAGGATACCAATTAAACATAGTAAATTCATTTATTGTGGCATAAACTTGTGGAGTAAATGCTCCTGTTCCGCCTGATGGTTGAATTATATCTATAATGTTAATTTCAGGTTGTAATCCATCTATTAAATCAGCAACACTAAATTCTATTGTAGAGCCATTTTGAAGTGTTAAAACAACCTTTTTATTTACACTATCATAACTACCACTAACTACAACACTTTCAAGTGGTAAATCAATAACAGTTGATGTTGATACAGTTGTTCCTGCTTTATTCTTTAACACTGCATATAATTTAAAATCACTTGAATTTAAAACTAAATCTATTGATGCACCACTTTCAGTAGTTAATGTTGCAATGCTAGTATCTACTAGATTTTTTAACACATAACCTTGTTTAGCACTTAATATTTTTGTTGCATCATTTGTAGTTAAGTTATCTACAATATATGAATTTCTTGCTAGATCATCAAATACCGATAATTCAGTAATGACATTATCTACAACTTTTCTTATTACAACATCTTCTTCATCAATGTTTATTCCAGCAGCTTTAAATACATTATTATATACTTCTTGCATGTATAATGAAAGAACTGAATTTTCAAAGTTTATTTGACTATAATCATTAGTTCCCATACTTCTTTTAATTTTTAATCCAGAAGCACTATTTATAATTTGTTGCACTAATGCTACATTATCAGTATATTCTTTATCAACTTTGCCATTCTCTAATGCAATTACTCTTGATATAACTGCATTTAATTGGTATTCTTCTACAAAATCACTTAATAAACTAATTAAATAATTATATTGTGTTTCATCAATACTATTATCAGTAAGAATACCTATACTTGTTTCTACACTAAATACAATTACACCTAAATTATCTATTGAGCTATCACTAAATACAAATCTTACATTTGCAGCACACATATTATTACTTGTAGGGATTAAATCTCCACTTACTGCACTTGTTAATACTTCACTAGGCACAGTTAGTTGATAAAATGGATAACCTACTTTTACTACTCCACCATCAGTATATGTATGCTCATAACTGAAATATTTTAAATTTTGTAATGGATCAGTTGGTAAAGTTTTATTTACTTGTGTTAATGTAATACTTGTTTCAGTTGTAAATGTTCCATCTGCTTTTCTATACTTTACCCATCCTGCAGTTGGAGTATGTTCTCCATCCCAATAGATATAAATCTTATCTCTTTGGCTATCTCCTGCTCTAAAAGGTCTTTCTGTAATTATTTCTTTTAATACACCATTGTTATCGAAATATACATACATATTATCTTTACTCCTTTTCTTCTTTCTTATTATTATTTAATCTATCAGCTATATAATCCACAGCACTTTCAAATCTACCCTGTGTCTTATCCCATACCCATTTAGGAAATGGATTAAGTGGTATTGCTATGGTTTCACTAATCAATACTAATCCTAGTGCTTGAATAAACACATCTAAACTATTTCTTAAACTAATACATAAACCAAGTAATGCTCCAAGTGGTAATAATACTCTTAATATACCATTGATTATTTGTTTAATCATTGAATGTTCTATAAAACCTGCTCTTATGTATTTTATTACTGCATATAAGAAAGCAAAGATAATAATTATTGCTACAATTCCCCAACCACTTAATTGAACTCCACCTACTTTTTCAAATAGATCATATCTCCAAGCTATGAATATTACAGGTATTACACATGAGAATAAAGCCCATAATATTACTCTTAATATAAATATTTTCTTTTCTTTACTCATTGAATACCATCTCCACTCATATTTTCATTATTCATAAGTAATAATTGTTCTTTCTTTACTCTTTCTATATATTCTAGTTTAGCTTCATCTACATACTTATAATCTTTATCTTCTAAATAAAGTGTATGTGCTTCTACTCTTTTAGAAATATAGAAAGCATCTAAATCATTCATTTTACATCCTAACATATACCCTAAAAAACTAGATGTAGTATATGCAAACATACGAGATAAAAATCTCATAAACGCTTGTGCAGTAAATCCACCATCTTGTGTTAAATCTCTTACAAGTGAGATAAAAATTGCTGCACCAATAAATGATACTATAATCTTAAATGTTAATTCAAATAGCACAATAGTTATTTTCTTTTTATTCTCACTTGATGCTATTTCACTTAAATTTTTATCTATCATTAAGGATTTAAAACTTGTATAATAATTTGGAGATACAAACTTAATATTAGCTACCCTTTTTTTAAGGTTTAAAACGGCTTTAATTTGCTTTTCAGTAAGTGCCTTATAAAATACACCATTTATCTTTTGTGGCTCATTTAAAGTCAATATTTCACTTTCTTGTAATGAATAAACTTCAAATGGCACACCTATTCTTAACATACCTTTTTCTGCAATATCTTTTCTATCTCTTTCTTGTAATACTCTCTTGATCCATTGAAAGAATATAGTATGATTTGTAATCTTATCAAGTGATGCCATAAACTTTACTTTTGCTTTGGCTATTTCACTTAATGGATTTTGTGCATTACTAGATTGTGCTATAAACATCATACCAACTGTTGCTGCGATTGTTATAGCCATAATAATCATTTGGTCTGTGATAAATTCATCAGTTCCAACTCTTGAAAAATCTAATACAAAAGGAAAGAAAGATGATACTATTACTATTGCTAGTATTAAGAGCATTGATAATACACCTAATACTATCTTTTTGTTATCTAATATTTTCTTCATAATTATAATTTATTTATCTTATCATATACAAGTAGCCCTACTACTCCTAATGTGTATAATCCAATTAACACACATATCCAAACAAATGCAGGACTAGTAAAGAAAGCACCGAAATCCCATCCTGCTATCCAACCACCTATAATAAATACTGCTAGAGCTACTACTAATAAGATTACTCCTGTTATTATTAGTGCTTTATTTCTATTTCCCATAATTAAATACTCGTTCCATCATATTTTTCAATAATTTCATCTAGTTTTTCTTCTACTTCTTCTTTATGTTGCTCAACGGCTTTTTGACTAGCTTCAATAATTTCTTTTGAGTTATCAATTAACTCTTGTCCTACTGTTCCTAATTCTTGGATTAAATTTAAAATTGCAACTTTGCTTTCTGGAGTATCTTCTTGTGATAATGCTAATACCTTTGCAAAGATTTCCATAATTCTATTTGCTTTTTCTTGTCCTTCAGCAATTTGTGGTAAATAATTATTTAAACCTACATTAACACTATTTGTGATATTTTGATTTAATACTTCTTTTAATTCATCACTTACATTCTTTAATGTTAAATGGTTCATTTTTCTTACCTTTGCTAAATTTACTGCAATACCAATGATAGTTCCAATGTATGCTAACCATGAAAAATACATAGCAATTTTATCAGGTCCAAACCATTGTTCTACCCAATCTTTTGTAGATTTTTCAACAACTGCAATTTCTTCAGTTTGCTCTGGCTCTGCTGCTGGTTCTTCTTCAAAAGATTTTTCTACTTCTTCTACTTCATTTGCTTTAGCTTGGCTTTCATTTGCTACTGATATAAAGCCAATTCCAATTATTAAACCAATAACTAATATAAAGCCAAAAATTACAAATACTCTCATTTTTTTCATTCCTTATTTCTCCTTCACTATTTTTGCTAACTTTACTAAATTTTCTTCTAAATCCTTTAATTTTTCATCAACATTTAAGTTGATTTTTTCTTGACTAGCTAAAAATTCTTTTTTACTAATCACTTGCCACTTCCCACCTTTGAAAACAATTAGATCATTTTCTTTAGGTTCTCTATTAAGTTCCACATCTAATACAATTTTCATATCCCTTTTCTCCTTTTATTTAATTATATCAAACAATGATTATAATTTACACTATTTTTTTCCTAGAAATATATCATTTGCATTTATATTAAATTCAAATTGTATTGTAATTTGTGTAATTTCTTTATTATCTTTTCTAAATGTAAATGGTATTTGTGCAACTAAATTAGAAAATGAATTATAAACTCCACTTGTAGGGACTGCAGGAAGTAAATTGTTTAATGCTCTTTGATCCTCAAAAGTTCTTGGCGAAATATCATAATTTTCGTAAAAATAAATTATTCCACCTGCATTTTCTCCATTAACATCTACATAAGGACAATTTTGTTGTGTCATACCTTTTACTCCACTACCTATATCATAATTATCATCTGCAACATATTTACCTATTATTGCATTATCTAGTGCTTTAAATGTAAATAATACAGAATTACCACTAATAATCTTTTGAAATTCCATCATATAGCCATCAACACCATAATCAGTTCCATCATATTTTATATCATTATGATTTGGTAAATATCTTCCTAGCCCTAAATTGAATTTTACAACACAATAATTAAATTTATTTATATATTCTTGTTGTGTAGAATAAACAGGTAAAACATATTTATTATTCGATATGCTAGATAAATTACTATTTACATAAAATTTTATTATATCACTTCTTGTAAATGCTTCATTACCACTTACAATACGCCAACTTCTTAACTTTGATTTAATTCCTGTAAAATAATCTCTTAATACATAATTTAGCGTTGCTTGATAGTTTGCCTTTATATAATTATCATATACTGCAATTTCTTTCTTGAAAATTACATAACTATTCAAGCAATTTGTCAATCTTGGTATATTATTTTCACTATCATTGTATCTGCCATTTATCAATTTTACTTTATTTCCTAATCTGTTGGCTTTTAAATATTCAAGAATACCAAATCTTTTCGCATTGACATAATTTTGTGTTTGATTATCAACAATTTGTCTTTGATTTCTAGGCACATAATCATTATCGTTTGCACCTTTTGAAATTCTTAAACTATATTCTCCTTCAGTTTCATAATCTACATAAAATGATAAATCTTTAAATGTAGTATTTGAAAAGTTAGCACTTATTTGATAATCATCTGGATCAGTTATTTCTAATTCCTTAATAGCTTCATCAATAACATCATCAAAATCAAATTTATTATTAGCATTATTTAAAATAAGTTCTAATACACTATCAGTATATGGCACCCAAAAAATACCAACTTTTTCTACTTTATCATTAAAATTAAAAATTCCTTTATCTCCACGCTTATAGTATAAACAAGTATTTTGATAATCAGTAGAATAAGGCACTGTAAATTGATATCCTTTATAAAATACATCTTTTGTTTGCCATTCTCCATACTCTAACACATCTTTTATTGTATTACTATAAAATACACCATCTACAACTTTATTAGATGCTGTATAACTATAATTTTGTCCACCACCAATATGTCTAAAAAATACACCAACATTTCCGTAAACTCTTATTATCATATTATTTAATTTCCATATAGGATAAGAAGTTTCAACTTTTACATTTTCAGTTGTAAGCATATATGTATCATAATTTCTAAATGTTATCCATTCACAAATTCTAGTTTTTTCATCTTGTCCTATTGAATTTACTATCTTTGTCTTTATTTCACTTACATAATCTGCACTTGATTGACTAGTTTGTATATAGTTTATTCCACTTTTTTGTGTAGTTGTAATTTCACTACCGATTTGTGTTATATCCATAAAACTTATATCAAATGTATTTCCTGTTCCTTTTTCTACAACAGGTATGCAATTATCAACCATCATTAAATCAGTTATTACTTCTCTTAATGTTGGCTCATTCCATTGCATTTCAGGACATACTACATTATTAAATCTTAAAGTTGCACTTTGCGATAAATTAAACTTTTTTGTATATGGTCCTGTATCATCACTATTCAAATATGGTCCATATTCATTTATATATCTTTCTAAATAACTTCTTATACTTACATCAACATTACTTTTTGTAATTGATAAACTAGGAAGTAAAATTCCTTCTAGCATTTTCGTTAAACTAAATAACGAAATATCATATTTATATATAGCGGGATCAAGTGATGTTTGTGTGCAAGTATATGTATCAACACACATATATCTTGAATTTATTTTACTATTTGTATCATAAATATACATTACATCATACGGCTCAATTTGTATTTCGGCATTTAATTGTGGCAAAATTATTGTTCCACTATCAAGAGTTTCATTATAATATTCAGTAAAAACTGCTCCTTCAGTAATATCAAATTCTTGTTCAGTTCCGTTTATTAAGTTTCTACCTAATACTTTACATTTTAACATAACTAATTCTCCGTTCCACGAGAGCCATCATAAATAGTATTTAATCCAACTCTTTCTCTTAACATTTCTATATTAAAATTATTTTTTGTAGTATCAGTTCTATTTTGGATATCATCAAATATTTCACCAGATACAATGCTACCTACACCTGCAACAAATCCTACAACTGCACCGATAGGTCCATATTTAGCTCCTACAAGAGTTGCCATACCAACATTCATTAAATTTGATACAACTCCTTTTGCATAATTAACATTCTTTTGTGCTATATAATCTCCTGTAAAATTTCCTATATTTGATATAGAATAATTTACTGCTTTCATGGTAGCACCTTTTACTAAATGAAACATTTGATGCTCTGCATATCTTCCTAATAAATCACTTTTATCAGTATCTTCATCTTCTCCTGTATATTTAGGTTTTGGAGTAGGTTTTCCACTTGCACCACTCGGTTGTCCTCTATTATCACTTATTGTTATATATAATTTATCATTATTACTAGCCATAATAACACCTCACTATACACTAAATGATAGTTGTAATGATGGCACATTATTTACTGCAGTTGATAATGATACCCCTGTTAATTTCATATTAAAATCTTCAAAGTGTAAATCTCCTACATAAAAATCAAATAAAAATGTTTCATTACCTTTATATGTTGCACTCATATTCATTATTTTCATACACATTTCAGTAAGATCATTCTTTACACACGCTACATTTAATGTCATAACAAATGTCGCAAAATTCTTTTCGGTTTTTGCATATCCACCATTAAATGGTTGTGTATCTCCACTCATTGTATATCCTATTGTTGCACTCATTGGCTCAATAGTTAAATAATTTTCCATACTACCAACTTTTACTTTTAGTTGATTTATATCCATTACATTATCTAGTATAAATAATGTGGCATTGATATATAATACAGTTCTTAATCCTATACCAATTAAATTAAAATTGCTTAATACTGCAGGAGTAGAATACATGTGCTTTACATAAGTTGTTCCTTCATTTATTACATTAAAATTATATGTTTCGCAAAATTTTGTCATTATTGAATTTGCTACTGATATACTATTTTCTTCTGTAATAACTAACATTGTAATAGGTTGTGTTCTAGCTTGAAATATTAAGCTTGATGATAAAAATCTTGTTATTATTGTTATTGTTTTTGGCTTTATGCTCCTATTTTTAGCATAATCTTGTTCATCAAACACATCAATATCATATTCGTTAAAATCTAATCCATTTTTTACTGCTAATAGTGTATTTTTTAACCAATTTTTATAATTCAACATCCATTACCACCTCTGCATTATATATTTGCCCTATAATTTTACAAGCATTGGCAATACTTCTATTAGCCCAATGCTTACTTTTTTCACTTCTTCCACCAAATGCACCTACATTATTTACACTAATTGCATAATCATATTCTCCTGTATATTCAATTATGCCTTCTTTTGCATATTTCTTTAGGTCATAAGATGGTCCAGATATGCTTATTACTGCATATTTATCTTGGATTTCTTCTATCTCTATATGACTAGACATATTACCACTTAATATAGGACATTCTAGTTGTAAATTTGTATAAACTAACATTGTTAGCTCATTAAACAAATCTTTTACATCCATAAGTTATCACTTACCTTTATTTAATTCAATAGTAGTTCTATTTGATACTCTCCTACCAAATTCTGCATTTTTTTGCACTTGTTCAGTATTTACTCTACCTACTAACCATATTTTTTCATCAAATTGGACTATATCATCTTTATCTAGATCAACCCAATCTTGTGTTTCAATAGTTAGTCCTTCAGTTCCTACTCTAAATACTCCTGCAATATCATTTGTATCATTAGCTTTACTTGATATAATCTTGCAGTAAAATAAACCAGAAGGAAGTGTATCATGAATAAGTTGTTCATTATCCATTATTCCACTTTCATCTCTTTTCC
>Ga0326512_10002243_pt1 | contig 14325 bp, 19 predicted proteins | sample 1_2617_0518_D_FD_203652 | JGI IMG/M metagenome (GOLD analysis project Ga0326512, IMG submission 203652) | Bovine rumen microbial communities from UC Davis, California, United States - 1_2617_0518 | ecosystem: Host-associated > Mammals > Digestive system > Stomach > Rumen | place: USA... | reverse complement strand
CGTTCGATTCTCTGGTACTCGCGCTTGACGTGCTCCTTGACCTGAACCGTCGGGCGCTGTAGGTTCCTTGATGTTTTGATTCGCTTATTCGCTCCGATGTCCTTGTGACGCGCCGCGTCTTTTGATATGTACTTAGACAGGTCCTTGAAAGCACCGTCAAGGTAAAGCGGCTTGTTATAAATTCCGCTTTTCCACTTCCAGCACTTCTCGGCTATAGCGGAGACTTCACGCGGGATGATAATGTGCAAGTGCCAGTTCTCACCCTTCTTGCCGGATTCAACAAAGCCTATGTACTTGAACTCTAACCCTGCCTTTGCCGCGTGATACTTCACACGCTTAAAAAAATTACTGACAACACGCTCAAACTCTTTTTCCGTGAATTTCACATAAGGCGCGGAAAAGCGCACCCACCTATCTCCCTCCGAGAAGTTGCAAAGGATAAGCCGCCTTATGTTCTGCTCTGACCTGATTTTGTTAGCCCTCTGCATTTTATCAGGTGTTAATGAGCGGTTGATGCTGCGGGCAACATTCCTTTTACCGCGCTGACGTATTGACTTGTAGTATTTGACCTCAAGCAGCGGACCGCTCTGGATTGTTGCCTTATATACAAACATATATGTAACCTTTCATTATAATAAAGCGTTGGGCTTTCGTCACTTAATTAATTCCTATAGCAGGATATAAAGGAGCTTGTCCGCTCCTTCAAAAAGAATTGTGAATATATAATTTTATTTTCATAATTAGAATAATATCGCCTTGCCGAACCGCTGAAATTGTTGTTGATAAAATTGAATATGTATGCTGTCATTCGAATTGTTAAATTGTAGTTGCGGTCCGGCAAGGCTAAGAGCTTTTACTTAAACATAGTTTATTCCCCCTTTCATTCCTCGCCGCTCCGAGGTTATTGCACGGAAATGAACGGAATTATAATAAACAGCCGAGCGGTGCTGTTGTGGGTTAGTACAAGCGGTATTTTCCGCTGAAAAGCATACGGTGAAGCCTTCTAAGGCTCAGCGAGTCAGGTCTCGCCGTTTTCGACAGTTGCATACCGACAAGGCTCTGCTTGTGCGACCTGTGACTGCGCTTTTTGTGTTTGTTGTATTGCTGATTGTTTTTCATTCTTTTTCTTCCCCTTTTTTTATTTAAGTGTTATTTGCTTATTAATAAGATAATAATAGTAATTATTATGACAACCCCGAAGTAAATCCATATTGGTGAAACAACCCACCACCAAGACCAGTCAATTACGTTGCAGAGTTTCAAAATAACGAAAGCAACCGTCAGCATTAATGCTAAAGCAGTGCCACATCCTATCCCTTTGTTTGAATTATTCATTTTCCTTACTCTCCTTTCAAAATGTCACCGCCGCGTTAAGGACTGCCGCCGCAATCCAATACACGGTTTTTTTATATTCTTTATTTACGACGCACATTATCGCCGCGCCGACATCCATAGCTATCATAGCGATAGGAAAGAAATATGTAGGTTTCATTCTCTATCACGCTCCTTCAACGCCTGTTCGGCTTCAAATTTAGCGCCGCAATTAGGACAATATTTATGTGCCAAACTTACCCACGATTCGCAATTGGAACAAGTCCAGAAAATACTGCGTTCGCCCATTCCTTTTCCAAGCCCTAATTTGTGAAATTCTCTCATTTTCTCAATATCAGGCGAATGTTTAATCTTTTTCGCGATAATCAACTCCACAAATCGGGAGCGGTCTTTATAGAAAATGCAACTATCAGCGGAAGCGTTGATTATAGGACTACTGTACTGCGCTTTGTGTCCCCAAAAAGCTCCTCTGTATTCATTGCAGACTTCCCAATGTAAACACTCCTTACAAGTTGCCATTACTCGTTCACCTCCGCTTCGATGATAGTGGGTGCATTCCTAACCATAAGTTCATCAATCGCACCTTTCCAAAAACACGGTTGAGAATCTGCTTCTTCTTGCAAGGCGTCCGCGTCAATCAGTCTGCCGTGAGGTGTGGGTATTTCATTGAGAGGATAACGCTGAACATTGTGGTCGTTACCATAAGGGCTCGCAAGCTGAGTGTCAATAACAAGCTCAACGGTATTGTCGGGATGAGCGAGAACGACACACCTATACGCGGTGTCCTTTTCTCCGTTAACCGCTGAGTGCTTTGGCAAACTCATACCATTAACAATCAGGCTCATTTAATAACCTCCGTTGAAATCCGACAACCACTCTTTCAGCGCCACGTGAGCTTTTGCAAAACATAGTTCCATGTCAGTATCAGATTCATATAAAATAATGACATCATCGCCTGAGCGCCTTGCCAATGGAAAATCGCTTGCTCCCTTTTTCTTGTAAACGGTTATAATCCAATCACAGGTTTTTGAATAAGAAATTTCCAAGTGCATTGGGAAATTTCTCACTTTTTCTTTAAAGAACAATAAAAACTCGTTCATTCTGTCAACTCCTTTTTGCTACCTTCTTCGCCCCAAAAGGCTTTGAAGTATTCTGCAAACGTTTCTGACAACGGTTCTTCGTCAGTATTGTCAATTCTGCTGTCGAAACGTTTTGCATAATACATAACCGTGCTTTCCCACTCTTTCACTATTTCTTTGACTTTTGGAAGATAATATGATTTGAACAACTTATCGGCGGCTTCATCCCACTCGGGCGATACTTCCTCATAATCTTCGAATTCATCTATTTCACAGCTCTCGTAATACTCCTTGAAAGTAGTAGGCTGGGCGAGCTCACTCATATTTATGGTAAAAACATCCTCGCGCGAATCATAACTAAAGGTATTGTTAAGCTCCTGCTCGATGCTTTCTAACCGTTCATCAAAGATTTCTTTCCAGGTCTTTTTATCACACATCATTTACCGTCCTTTCTCAAAGCAAAAACCGCCAAACAAATACAGCGACAAACGCAACACCAAAGGCAAAACCTAAAATAAACGGCATAATCATTTCTCCGTCTCCCCGCTGTTTTCAAGCGCAAGCTTTGAATAATGGTACAGCTGATAAAGCTTATCGACAAATGGCTGGTTGATTATGTTAACCGGGGCGATGATAGCGTATAACAGCAACCCGACTTTAATGGCAAAGTATTCCCTACCGTCAGGCGTCTGCCTGAGAAAATAGTGAATGTCTCTGCTGTCGGTATCAGAGAGCGGCGCAAGGTACACGCTTTTGATAAACTTTATTCCGCGCTCGGTCATTACCGGAATACACACGCCTACGCCCTCAAGCTGAATGTTAATGTCGTGTAACATTGCCGCTGATTCATCGGGTGTTGAATCAGCAAAGGAAAACTCATAAGGTAACGGCTCATTAATTTTGAACTGTATCTTTTCTCTCTGAGTATCGTTAATGTCGTAGAGCTGACAAATATAATCTTCGTCAAGCTCCGGCAGTGCTGTTAAAGGATATACCGCGTTGCCGTCGCTGAGATACTGAGTTGTGCCATCGGTGAAAAGGCTGATAACTTTTGACTTTTTGCAAATATCAAAAGCTTTCTTTATCTTCATATATAAACCCCCTCGGATTTCAATTTGTCATACAGCACCGGCATAAGCAGGATAACCACCGTACACTCATGTGCCTCTGTAGTTGCATCGGCGATTTTTAAAAGCATAAAGGTAAAAACATCCCAAGCGGTTTTGGTTTTAAACTGCTTTTCTTTGTCGCGGTTTGCCTGATAAAGCGGTTGCTCCTTTGCGAATTTACTGATTTCTTTAATAATCGCAAGCGCTCGTTCGGAAAACTTCTGATTATCAAGGTCGGTGTTTTCTTCTCCTAAAAGCTCCGTCATAAGAGAATATAACTCGGACTTTTTCAACGCTTATTCCCTCCCGCTGATATATGAGTTTAACTGTGTCTGCGCTACGGTCCTGAGCTTTTCTGCCCTCTCAGGATTTGAAACCTCAATCTTTTTTACGGATGCAAAGAAGTTATCGAGATGTTTCTGAGCCTCGGTAAAGTACAAGCTTGCCGTCACCAAATCGGCGTCGGCGTTCTTATCGAGCTTAGCCGCCATTTGTTCAGCCTGCTTCATAGCCTCGGCTTTTTCCTGCTCAGCCTTTTCGAGCTTACTCTTAAATTCCTCTTTTGCCTCGTTTATAGCAGAGGACCGGGCTTCAGCTACCGCCTTTTGCTTTTCAGCGTCTGCCTTTTGCTTTTCAGCGTCTGCCTTTTCCTGAGCCTTCTGCTTTGCCGCTGAAAGTTTCTGCTTATAATCGGCTTTGAGCGCCTTTTCTTTTTCCGCGAACTCCGTCTGCATTTCCGCTGTACGTTTATCGACAAGCTTTTTTATATCAGCCTCCGACGGCTGCTCAACAGCGACGTCCACCGGGCGTTCCCTCAGCTCCTTAATTTCATCCAGCGCAGAGCTAAGCTTTTCTTCGAGCAAATCAATCTGCTCGCCGCGGTCATTGTTCTGAGCAACGAGCTTCTTAACCTCGGCAACAGACATTCCTTCAAGGTCGTTTTCCTCTACAAAATCGGCGCGGTCAACAGCGCAAACCTCAGTTAGCAGTAAGAGCTTTGTAATGCCGAGTTGTGCATTTGACTGCATAAAGTCACTTCCAAGCCTTTCATACGACTGTATGTAGTTGTACGCCTGGCGTTTTTTTATGTTACAGGCGTTTTCTGTGTAATCCTCAAACTTCTCAAAGCCGAGAGCAGTAAAGCCTTTGCTATCTCTCATATGCTTAAGGTTTCTGCAGAGAGACACCAGCGCATTCGCCGCATTCTCCAAAGATGAAATAATCGCGTTATGTGTTTCCAGCGCTGCCGCTGCTTCGGGCGTTATTGCGCTGATATTAAAATCAGAAATTGTCATTATGCTGTTTTCTTGCATTGTTCTTTGCTCCTTTTCAATTTTGATATTACTTCTTTACGGTATTTTGCCAAGAACCGGTCAATCTCTTTAGTGGTATCGCAGTTATAAAGTCCACGGCATTGTATCTGATGATAGTCTTTCGGGTCTATATTTAATGTATAATAAGGCTTGTCCGGATCTTCCTTTTTGCGGACGAATAAAATAATGGTTTCACCAGTTGCGATTTTTGGAGCGTATGAAGCGACACAGTGATTAAGAATATTTCCTTCGTTTTTTACATCATTATGCCTTTTGGGCGGTATAATAATGTATTTGTTTGAACAAAAGCCAAACATCTTCTTATATTTCGGATATTGACGCGCTATCTGTGGCAATTCGCCATTTGCAAATTCTTTACTATTTACTATTGCAGATAAATTATCATGCGCCAATTCCGGATTTTGAGGATATAAAACCTTCAAATCACGTAAATCCATTTCCAGTAATTTAGCAAAACGTATGTAGTCAAAATAGTCGGTCAAGAAGTATTGCTTTGGATTTCTGCAACCCCAAAAGCAGCCAACATTTACAGAGTTAAAAAAATGTTCTGAATCTAACCTTTTGTAAAATTTAACAAATTGATGAATAGAACTGTATTCTGTAATGTGGTTTGTAAGTTCATGAAAACTATCAAGCTCGCTACATATGGCAAAGTATTCTTTGAGCTCTTCTTTAGAAACAATTTTTTTACTACGTTTTAGTTGTACATAACAATCATATTCCTTGAGCGTTAGATTAATATAACGTAGAATCGGCAAGTCGTCTTTAGTAATGCCAAAAGCCTTTCGTAGAGCTCCAACGTTTTTGTATCTGAAATTTTCAAGTTTTGAATTCACATTTGCAGTTGTATCCCAACTTGATAAATTAATCATTTCTCTTGCAAAATCATATAACTTATTATTTACAAGGTTCATCAGACTACTTACGCCCACGGACGCATTTATCAATTTTTCTATATTTAGCGGGTTGCAATGCCTCGCTATTTTATTAAAATCAATATGATATTGGTGAAAGTCATCACGCTTTTTGAATATTTGATTTAAATTTGACGGATAAACATAAGCATCTGTTGTGATACCATAATATGTACTTTTTCTCCAATCCCCGCCTTTATAGCTTGAATCATGTATATAGTTACTTCCTTCTTTTAAAAAGTCACTGCTAATTGAAGTAAATGTGCGTTGGTTCTCATAAATCGTTTTACGTGAAATTGTTGAATAATGGTAATCATAAAAAACTTCATAACATCTTATACAGACACGCTTGTTTTTCAGTGGCTGAATATAAATAGCAGTAGCATTATCGTAAAATCCGCTGCTGTTCATATGCGCATTATAGGGTTTAGCGTTGCATTTGAATTTACAATGTGGGCATCTAACAACATCGCCCTTATACGGGCGGTCAATCAACACCTTTTGGCCACAATGTGAACAATACGCCGTGACACGCTTTGATTTAGCGTAAATGTAAAAAAGATAATGTGGCATAACCGCATTCTCTATCCATTCTTTGAATTTATCAGGCGTAGGATGTATCTCAAGCATTTCCTTTGAGACAGAATCCTTTATTTTTTTGTATTTTTCTTTTAATCGTTTTTCTCTGATAATATCCTGATAATCCGAAACAACTTCAACGCCGCTGTGTTTGCTGAACTGATATGAACAATGTTCATACGTTTTAAATGTAGGCAGTGATTTCATATACTCTTTTATCTTATTTTCATCTGCTTCAGCTAACGGCATGTAATCACAACTATGATAATAGTACATATTGATTTTGAGTGAGGCATTGCTAATCGAGCTATCGGCATATACTGTAAACCACTTGCTTCCGCATAGAAACAAACGTTTATAAAAATCACTTGTTCTATGGTCGTAAAAGTCTATAATCAAAACATCGTCGCCTGTTGAATTATCAATACGCGCTGTGTAGCATAGATTTTTTTTATTATTATTTTTTCTCGACATTTCAGGAAGTTCGTTGGCGGACATAATGATTGGCAAATCGAGAAGTTTTGTCCTTTGCATTAATCAACACCGCCTCACACAAAGTCCATTAAATCAATAACCGATGGCGTCGGCGGCTTCGGCGGCTCGGTGTGTACTTCAATCGAACTCCGCCATGCTTCCGGGGGAAGGTAATCCGGACAGGGAATTTTATAAAAATCGCATATCTCCTTCATTACCTTTTCGGGATCAGCTAACTTCTTACCGGTAACTTTACTCACAAGCTTGTTAAGTTTCATTTCATCTACCTGCAAATCCTGATAGATAATCTCCGAAACATCGGGGTTATCGGTTACTATGTCAATAAGCTGCTGCATAACGTTCCACTGGTTGGTGTGTTTCTTATATCCTTTGCCTTGCTTGTTGATTTCCTCAACACAACTTTTAATCATTTTCTTTACCTTGTTGACAAACTCTACTTCTTTAATCTATAATAGAGCTATCAACATATCCTTTCTGTTATAATTTTTTCGACCTCCGGGAGCGGCAACTCCCGGAGGTTATTTTTTTCGTACTTTTTTACCTGCGTACATTATTTCCATGCTGTCCGCTACGTCTCCGTATTTATCCTTCTTTAAGGGAATACCCCGCCGGGCTTTATCCCTGAAGGTCTCGGGGTCAAGCTGCTTAAATAAATCGGCAATATTATCTTCAACCGTAGCGGCGTAGAAGCGTTCAAGCAGTTTTGCATATGGCACATCATTGCCGAGCAGCTTAAAATATTCGTCAATGTGTTTTTCCGCTGCCTGCATAGAATGAGCCTTGAACATCTTGTCGTCGCATTTCCGCTGAAAGAGTTTAAGATATATGTCCTCTTTGGTTAAGAGGTCAATAATAGTCATTGATAGAACGAGGATTTTTTCAATGTCGATTTCATCGGCGGTCAGAGCTTTGGTTAGCTCTGTTCGCTTTGAACTGTAATCGCGCGTCCGCTGTACCCAATCGCTGTACATCTTCTCGAAGAACACCGTCCGCGTTCTGAACATTTCATAATGGCCGAGGATGTGATATTTCAAGGTTGCACATTCAGCTCTGCTGACCGTGCCGATCTTCGCCAAGCTGTATGTAGACGCCAACGTTAAAACCGCCCACATATCAAAGATGTTTAGTCCGTGAATTTTAAGCGGTTCGACCTCGCCGTTTATAAAATCACGCGCAAGCTGGTCTAAATTTTCAATAATCTCCGCTCTCATTATCCGCGCGACCCTCCGAGCTTAAGGACACGGCGTCGAGAGCTTCGAGACTCCCCACCGTGCCGCTGATTATAACGGCGTCGGCGACTTCGGCGGCTTTGTCCGATAGAGCGGCGAAAAAAGCGAAAGCAGTTAATCAGCCCTGCTCTGAACTTCATTCCCGCGGTCGGCTCGACACTTTTCAGCCTTAACCAGCCGGCGGCTCTGTTCGCGCGCGTCTCTCCGATGTTGCCGGTTGCTTCGATTGGCTCGCCGTTCTTATCAAAGTAAACGGTAACCTTTGACCTGACCTTAAAAATTCTTGTAAAAATGTTCATTTTTAATACCTCCAAGATTTTGATAATTCATTGTCGGAGAGTTCCCGGCAATGCTTTGTTGTGAAATGTTTACAGCCCCTGACGGGGCAGTTTCTGCTTTTTCCGGTGTCGAGCATATAAAAGCAACCGCCGTGATTATCCTTGCCGTGGTACAACTTGCGATGTCCGCAGCGCTTGCCATTCCGTATGCACTTCATCTACCGATAGCGTTCATTTGCGCCATCAAACTGACATCAACGCCGGCGGCGTACATTTTCAGCCGCTGAACGGGTATGTTATAGCTCCATACGCCTTTTGCACCCTGAGCTGCCGAGCCAATCGGCAACCGTCCCTGCTGCAAGCCGTTGTATATGAACGTGAGCGCTACGCCGAGAAACTCGGCGGCGACTTTAGGCGGAACGCTTTTATATTCCTCGCCTGTTTTGGGATTGATTAATAAATTCATATCTACCATGTTTTCACCTGCTTGGATAAAGGGCGGCCGTGCCCACCGCCCGTGATGGATTACTACAAAAAATCAGGGGTTATGAAAAAGAGAATTGCCAAGTTTATAGTCAACCTTGCACGTTAGGTTATGAGACTTATTCGACGAGCTCAATGAATTGGCTCGTGTTTGTACTGTTAATTTCTTCTATAGAATGGTTGCAAGGATATAAAAAGCCTTTATCATCTCTAAAGTTACCGTTAACAACATCATAGATTTTTCCTGTGGTGAATTGTGGCGTTGCGGCAGTAATGCAAACAATCTTGCCGCTAAAATACTTTGGCTTTTCGGGCGCAAGCTTCTTTTGCGCTAAGTCAATCAGCGTTTGTATAAATACTCTATAGTCATCAGATGTATCAAAAGGCACATATTTTTCGGCTGGCATTCCAAAGACTATGATCAGATATTTCGGCTGTGTCATTGATTGTTCTACTATAAAACTAATATCACGAAATCTGCAATAACGTGTTACCCGATGATAAGCGACGGTATTTTTTATTGCATGAAACAGCTTATATGACATTTTATGGGTTATCGTTATATAATCCGTCCAGTCGGTTGTTATACTGCAGCTATTGCTGTTCTTGGGCTCACAGCCCGGCGGAACATACTTAGGATTCGGGTTTTCCGTTTCTGACGGACTTTTTATGTTAAGTGCTTTTTTCAAGAAATCGTAACTCATTTTTCTCCTCTCTCCGCCCGGTGCTTGGGCGGGGTTGTTTATTTAATCGCATTTATGCGACAAATTGACTAAAAAATATAGCCTGAGCTTCTTCCGCTGTTAATCCAAGCGCCTGAGAAATGCTATCTGCCTGCTTAATAGTGAATTCATCACCGCCGTTGCTAAGCTTTCTGTACATTGTGCTCTTATCAATTCCTATGATTTCTGCTACCTTTTCGGGCGATAATTGTTTTTCTTTGATAACGCCCTTGAGCTTGTCTACATTAGTCATCTTTTATCACCTCACTTTTATTCGCATTTATGCGACACACATATATTATCACGCTTTTTTTGTTGTGTCAATACTTTTTTCGCGTTTTTGCGAATTTTTTTATTTTTTTCGAGAATTTTGTTGCATTTTTGCAACTTATATGTTATAATGCTGTCATACTTCAAAAATATTTATTAAGGTGATTATATGACTGTCGGTGAAAGAATACGAAATTTAAGAAAAGAAAAAGGTATGTCCGCCGATAAACTTGGTGAGTTGATTGGCAAAGACCGGGCAACTGTTTACAGATACGAGAGTCAGGATATAGAAAACATGCCGACCAGCGTATTAGAACCGCTTGCAAAAGCTTTAGGAACTACACCCGCTGAACTTATGGGATGGAATTCCAATGTTTCTCCGTTGCCTAAATCAAATGTCTTTATGCGTCCTCTGTTTAACAGCGTTGCCGCCGGCTTCGGCGTTGTTGCTGATAACACGATTGTTTCTTATATTCCAACATTCATTACAACTCCAAGCGAGCAGGAACAGTACATCTGGATAAGCGTTCAGGGTGACAGTATGTCGCCGCTGATTGACGACGGCAGCGAAATACTTGTTAAAAAACAAGATTGCGTGGATAACGGACAAATCGGTGTGGTTCTGATTGACGGCGAGGACGCTGTCGTAAAAAAGATTTCATACGGCGATAATTGGATTGAGCTTATTTCAATAAATCCCTACTATCCCCCACGCCGTTTTGAAGGTGCTGACGTTCAGCGCGTCCGCGTTCTCGGCTTGGTTAAAAAAGTAAGCAAAAATTTACAATAAAGGAGTATTTTTATGAAGTGTCAAAAATGCGGTTCAGAATTAAGAGACGGCGCAAAGTTTTGCGATAATTGCGGAGCTGCCGTGCTATTAAAAAAGCAGTGTCCAAAATGCGGTAGGATTATAGACAGCAATGCTATTTACTGTCCTTTCTGTAATTCTTCGATACTCGAAAAAGAAGCGCCCAAGTCAAAGCTTGCCGATGTAGAAGGCTTAAAGAATGATTTTATAAAATGTCCTAAATGCGGTAATGAATATAAAGTTAATGCTCCTTATTGCCCTACATGCGGTGAAAAGACATCCAAGCCTGTCCAGAACGAAGCGCCTTCCGCTGAAAAGGTTTCCGAAGAACACCTAAAAAACTATATTGAATTTAAGAAATGCCCGAATTGTTCTGAAATTAACGACAGTAAAGCTCTTTTCTGCAAAAAGTGCAACTACAGTCTGTCCGACACTCCTATTAGCACTAAGGATAAAAAAACTAATGTGCGTTTAGTCGTTACAATCGCTGTTATTGTTGCAATAGTGCTTGTTCTCATTTTTGCTATTACAGAATTAAACAAACCAAAAGACAACAAGACTCCGAATAAGGATAGTAAAAGCTATTCTTCTCTTTACGAAGAACCTACAACAAAGAAAGAATATACGCAACCGGTTACCGAGGCGCCGACAACCGAAAAGCCTACTGAACCGCCTACGGAGAAAGAACCTGAAACAGAAGCAGTACCGATAGAATTCAGAAACGCACTGGCACAAGCTGAGAGATATAATAAGTCTTTACATCTTTCAAAACAAGGTTTGTATGAACAACTGACATCTGAATACGGCAGCGCTTTTCCTGCCGATGCGGCTCAATACGCTGTTGACAATATAGACGCTGATTGGAATGAGAATGCAGTTAAACAGGCTGAATCCTATAACACTTCTTTACATTTATCCAAAAAAGGCTTATTTGAACAACTATCATCTGAGCACGGAGCAAAATTCACGGAAGATGAAGCTCAGTACGCTCTTGATCATACTGATTTTAACTATAAAGAAAACGCCGTTAAACAAGCTGAATCATATATGAAAAGTCTTAATCTATCAAAAGACAGGTTGTATGAACAGCTTACCTCGGATTATGGAGCAAAATTCACCTCGGAAGAAGCTCAATACGCTGTTGAACAAGTTTATAAATGATAATTTGAAATAAAAAAGCGCCCTGCTCGACTGGTCCTCGAACAGAGCGTAAGCCATACACACGGGCGTATATGGTGCATTTAACTGCAAAATTATTGTACCATATCTCCCCTGTGTTTTCAAGAAGATTTTGAAAATTGCAGGGGATTTTTGCGCCCTTTTTACGAAAGGAGCGACAAATGAAGAAGTGCATTAACCGCCGATGCAACGCTCAGCTTGAGGACAACTTTATTTTTTGTCCTTTTTGCGGAAAATCTCAGGTGGAAAAGCCTAAAAAGCGCAAGCGTGCCAACGGCGACGGCTGTATTTGGTTTCGTAAGGATTCAAAATCCCGCCCCTGGGCTGTTTATTCAACCGCGCTGGGCTACCGCGAGAACCTCGGCAGTTATAAAACCAAATCAGAGGCTGAAAATGCCTTGATGGCATACCAGCTTGCGCCTACTCAGTTTTACAACATTAATCTCAAAGATTTACACGACAAATGGCTGAGCTCAAAAGCATATGAACGGTTGAGCGATTCCTCTAAATCGGGATATAAAGCGGCATGGAACAAGCTCAAGCCGCTGTATGGAGTTAAGTTTAAGGATCTCCGCTCTCAGGATTTCCAGTCCATTGTAGATTACTACGAGGAAGAACATCACGAGCGCGGAGCAAACGGCGAATTCAAGTATATTGATAATAATGGCAAGGTCACAATGAAGGTCACAAATGAACCGAAAATGTGTAAAGGCTTAAAATATTCCGCTCTGAACAACATCAAGTGCCTTGCGAGCCACTTATACAATTTCGCTATGCGTGACGATGTTGTTAATAAAAACTACGCTGAATTTATCGAGCTACCCGATAAGAACGAGACAAACGCAACAGCCTTCACCGACACCCAGCTTGAGCTTATACGGCAGAACATCTATAAGATTCCCTATTGTGATTATGTATACGCCCTATGCTACCTCAATTTCCGCGTAACCGAATTTTTAACGCTTACGCGAGATAGTTTCAAAAAAGAAAAGCTCGACACCGGGGAGACGATTTATTACTTTGTCGGCGGTATTAAAACCGAAGCCGGCAAGGATAGAATTGTTCCAATTCACCCTAATGTACTCTCAATCGTTAAGAAGTGTATAGCAAAAAAAGGACAAACAGTGTTTTGCCGCGCTGATGGTTCGGCAATGAATAAAGACTATTTTCGCGAATACTGCTTTTATCCGGTGATGGACGCCCTGGGCTTTGAGCGAACCTATCAGCCCCGGAGCTGCCGCCGAACGTTCTCAACGCGAATGTCCGCCGCCGGCGCAAAGGGAGAAAATATTGCAAAGCTTATGGGCCACACGTCCTATGACGTTGATGTTAAATACTACATCAAGCAGGAATTAAAAACGCTATATGATGATGTCACCAAAATGGCATAATAAAAGCACAGTCAAAAGGGCTGTGCTTTTTTCTAAAATAGAATATAATTTATATGTTTTTCGTGACAATATCGTGACAATTGGTATCAAAACACATTAAAACATATTCAATACAAGCGATTTGTTTCATAACGGCAGAGAAAGAAAAAGCCCAGTAAATAAGCCGGTTTTAGCTTAATTACTGGGTTTTTCCATTGGCTCCCCCAACTGGGCTCGAACCAGTGACATCATGATTAACAGTCAAGACTGATTATTATTTTTTTGGCTTAAATACTGATACTCTGGCATTTTTCGTGACAATTCCGTAACATTTTTCTAATCAAAATATTTTATTTTTTTGATAAAAGGTATTGATAGCTACCTCAAAGGTAAAGAAGGTAAAGAAGATAAAGAATAACCCATAAAATAAATCACTCCCCAAGGTTTGAGCCTCGGGGAGAAAAATTTTTATTCCGCTAACTTCTCAAAAGTATTTTTATCAGCAATTCCAGTTACCGACAAACCCTTGACAGTTTGGAAGGTTTTAACGGCGCTCTCGGTGCGTGCTCCAAAATCACCGTCAAATCCGCCTGTGTCGTAGCCACGGCAAATTAGAAATGCTTGCAGAATGGAAGGATAACCGCCGTATGCTCCGCGTTGTAACGGTCTGACCTCGGCTTTTGTTGCTCTGCCGAAAATGCCGTCAACTACTAAATTTGCGTGGTATTTCACGTTCAAAACATTCTGTAAGCCCTTAATTATAGCTGTTCGGGTTTTAACACCGTAGATGCTATCAACCACTAAACCGCTGTTGTACACCTTATTGAGCCACCTTTGGACGGTTGCCGTGTCGGGAATATCAGTTGTCGGGATTGTGTCTGAGCCGTTAATAATAGATGGGTTTTCGATAATGTTCATATCAACGTTACCGCTAACGCCGTTAACGCTGCCGGTTTCGGAACACTGCCATATATCGCACTTAAAACTATGCGAATTCGCCCATTGAGCGAGCCATATTGAATATTTGTTGTAAAGCGTTGAATAATTCAGGCACTGAGTAAACCAATAGGCATTGGCATATACGCCTGCTCTGTAGCCGTGTTTTTTGATTGTGTCGCAAAACTTCTCAGCCATAGCGGTCAAT
>Ga0326512_10002242_pt1 | contig 14325 bp, 27 predicted proteins | sample 1_2617_0518_D_FD_203652 | JGI IMG/M metagenome (GOLD analysis project Ga0326512, IMG submission 203652) | Bovine rumen microbial communities from UC Davis, California, United States - 1_2617_0518 | ecosystem: Host-associated > Mammals > Digestive system > Stomach > Rumen | place: USA... | reverse complement strand
GTTGTCACAAACTTCAACAAGATTTATAAATAATAATGAAAATAATTTTGAAAAAAATTCTGTATTTAGAAATTTTCAAACGTATGATTCCGAAACTTATAATACTTAGCTTAATAACGAAATAAATGGAGTAAATGAATTAAAAGAATTTACTTCTAAAAAAGAATTATATGATTTTAATAATGAGTTTAATTTTTCTAATAATGAAGATCCATATAAATTAATGAAAGAATATAATTTAAAAAATGATGTTAATCAATATGAAGATATTAATTATGAAAGAGAATTTAGACAAAAAGTTATAGAATTTTTATATAGTAATTCCATAAAGCTATTCCGTTCAAGCACATAGGGAACAATGTTAGTTAAATTAATGAATATCTCTTTAACACCTAAACAATAGTTGGGAAGAATGTTATATTCATTTAGTGCGGATGCTATTGAAATAGATGAATATAATTTATTAAATTGTAATAAATATAATATTCAAACAATTGGAACCTGGAAAGAAATTGTAAATACTACTACTATTGCCGGACAACTTTTAAATACATTTGAAGGAGCAGGTATATATGTTGATATTTTAAATCAAATAATACATAAATATAAAACAGAATCACAATTTCAACCTTATGTTCCTGATACAGATGAAGAAAGAAAACAAATGATTCTTGCTTCTGAAGATGGAAAATTAAAAGGAATGTATAAAATATAGAATGAAAAAATTAATTATTTAAACATAGAAATCTATTCCCCGCCAGGTTTAATAAAAAATAAAAGTTATTTATCGAATGAAGAGTTAAAAAGAACTACATCTAAAAATATTATCAATGGATATTTATTAATTTTAAAATATAAAGATGCTAAAAATTTAGCTCCTATTGTTATAAAATCAAATTTACAAAGAAAAGATAGTAATTTTACTGAACAGATAAATTTTGTAGATAAAACAAATATGCGAGATGATCAATTTATTTATGTTGGTAAATATTGTATTCAAAATCCACAAGATTTAGATATGATATGGTTAGAAATTCCTCCAAATGGATCAATTACTTTTAACATTGAGTATTCAATAGATGTAAAAGTAAAACAATATGATAGTATTCCAATTGAATCTAATGTAACCACTCAAGTGGGGCAAATATATAAAAGTTTTGAACCAAATAAAGATATTATCAAACAAATTAAAGATGATTATTATTTTTATGTAGGCAATTATATTATAAATGAATCTGATTATCAAACCCAAGAAATAAATAGTTCACAATTCCAAATCTATAATAAAGATGTTGCATTAAATTCTTATCAAAATATGAGCAATTATTCTATAGATAAAAGAAATAAAATTGCAATTTCTTCAGTTTTAACTCAAATAAAAGAAATATCAGATATTTATGCTATGTCTTTTGACGCGGACATTGGAACAATTGTTAGTTTAAAAACTTCAACTTATGCAGAACACGATCTTGATAATGAAGAATATACTGATCATGTATTAAATATGGGATATTTAAAATTATCTGATTATAACAACAGCGAACATGAGTATGATAGTGTATTTAAACATTGTAAATTTAAAGGATTAGAACTTTCTTAGACAACCCATGAACTACCTCGTATTAATGAATATAAAATTATTGATGCAAATATTGTTTATGATACAAAAGAAGAAATTAAAAATCCTATTCAAAATGGTGTTTATAAAATTAAAAATCATACATTAACTATGTCAGGTAATTATAATTCAAAGACTGTTTATACGTCAGAACTACAATTAAGTCTTAATAATAATCCATCTGTTAATTAGTGGATTTATCATAATAATAATTGGTATCCATTTGAAACAGACGGAGATAATATGGGTAGAGTAGAATGTCCAATAGACGCTATTGTTAATTATATTTACGAGGGCGGGACTACTACTTATCAATTAGTTTAGAGTTAAAGGAGATAAAAATAATGTATCATTATGAATATTTAGATGATGCACAATTTTTACAATAGGTAACAGAAAGTTATTTAAAAGAACAATACTTTAAAATAACTGTTTTAGATTGGAATGAAAATCCCATTCGATAGATTACTGGACAAACAATAGGAGGATCTATCAATATAGATGGATCCTCTGCAATGAGAAGAACTGCATCCATTGAATTAATTGCAGATAAAACAAATGATTTAACTAATCTTGATAATTTTATTTCTTTAAATAAAAAAGTAAATATTGAAATAGGATTAAAAAATATATTTAATAAATATATTCAATATCCAATTCTTTGGTTTCCACAAGGAGTATTTTTAATAGTTGATGCTTCTATTTCATATAACACAGAGGGAGTAAAAATAAATCTTACTTTACATGATAAAATGGCTCTTTTAAATGGAGAGTGCGGAGGCGTATTACCTGCACCTATTACTTTTAGTGAAATGGAAGATGAAGATGAATATGGAAATAAAATAATTACAAAACCAAGAATATCTTCTATTATTAAAGAATTAGTTCATCATTATGGAAATGAACAAGAAAAAAATATTATTATTAAAGATATAGATAAATACGCTAAACAAGTTTTAAAATGGAATGGCCCAGATAATAAATCATTATATTATTTTTATATTAATTCATAGGATACTGGAAAAACTAAATTAAATGAAAATAATTATAAAATACTAAAATCTTTTATAACTAATATACAACCTTCAATAGAAGAAGATGAGTTTTATTCAAAACTTTTATAGAAATTAATTGATTATAGTTTAAAAAATAATAAACAATATCAAAATAAACCAGATGCCTTTCCTAATGCGGAGAGTATTGTTCAATGGATAGGAGAAGAACCTTCCGCAAATTCAAAATTACAAGAGTTAAAGGAAGGGTTAAAAAGTTTAAAAGAAGTATTAAAAAATTCTCAAAGTTTATCTGAGACTTTAGAAAAAGAAAGAAATTTTTATAATGATGTTCTTTCATCAGCATAGTCTCAGCTTTTTATTAGTCCTTAGTAGTTTAAATAGCCTATTGATGAATTGTCTACCATTATGAAAGATTTTTTTCAAAATAAATGGAATGTATATTTACAACGTTCTATTAAATATACAATAAATAATGAAGAAAAAATTTATACAATAAAGACAGATAGATTAAATAAATTACAAACTAAATATCAAAATAAAAATAACATTGAAGATTTAATTAATAAATTAAAAACTTTACGAGATAAAATAACAACTGCAAAAAATAGAATTAATAGTAAAATGTCTTCTTGGGGATATTATAAAAATACAGAAGCGGTAAAGAAAAATAAATTAACCACTTTCAATAAAGAAATTACAGTTTCTTCAAAAGATGTTCTTGCATGGTTAATGACTTTTTTTGAAGAAGAAAAAAAATATATAACACCTTTTTCTGGTTCAATTTCTCAAAAATATAGAAAAGAACATTCTAAATATTTTTATAAATGGTTAAGTAAAGATATTTTTATTAGAGGAGAATCTAAACATATAAGATATGGTTGCTGTTAGACTGGAAAAGGTTGGTTTTAGAGAGAGATAACTCCAAGTGGCAACTCAGGATTTTTAGCACAAAAAATATTTGCCAATAAAATTCAAAATCTAAAAGCAGAGTATAATAATCAAACAGACTCTCCAGAATTTTTAACTAAATATAATGAAATCCGCAATTATAAATGTTTTGAATAGTTAAATAATTGTCTTTCTTATTTTATCACGGATGAAAAAGAAAAATATTGTGCAAAATTAATTAATGAAATGTATTAGCTATTTAAAAAATCAAATTTAGGAGATTCTCAAATAAAAACTTTTTGTGATACTTTTATTTCTTTTGTTGAAGCTATGTTATAGGATGTAAATAATATTAAAAAGGATTATACATAGAATATTACAACTTTTAATGCGATAAGAACAAAAGCATTAACAGAAAAGATTTATAATGAATCAGATATTTTTACCTATGCAAAAGAAATAATAAATAAATTAGAAAGTTTTACAGATAAATTACCAAGAGATTATATTGAATTAACTATTCCTATTGTAAAATGGGCACACCCTCCTACTACAACAAATTTTAGAGATATTGGTAAATATATAGTTAATAATTCTGCAATTTTTTCTGATAAAAATGAAACAACTCGAAAACAACTTGCGGCAGCTCAACAAAAATCTTTGTCTCAGTTATTAGAAACTACAAAATCAAAATTAAATAATTTTGATTTTTCAAAATATAACTTTAATACTATAATGCGATAGATTAGAAAAATTATTGTTGATGGAGAATATGCTATTCCCGCAACAATAAAATAGTATTATACAAACAATATAAATAAAAATAAAGTTCTGGATTTAGCTATAAAAAATTAGCCAGATGAAAAAAAGCAAGAACGAAAAGAGCTTAAAAATCAAATAAAATTAAGTCAAGAAAAAATTATAAATATATAGGAACAAGAAATGGCAATCTTTACTGGTTGCAATCAAGCCTTACAAAAATGGTATCAAAATAATTTAAAATCTTATATTGATCTACAAACTAAATTAAATAATAATAATTCTAATAAAACATATGCACAACAAATAAAAAAGCAGAATGCAGCTTTAAATAAAATTAATTCTACTATTTGGCAAGATTAGATAATAATTTCTAAAATGACATCTATTGCAAAAAATATGAATAAATTTCTTAATGCCAATGTAATATCTGATAAAAATACTGTGCAAAATGTTGCTAATACATATTTTTCTTCCAACGTAGAAGAACAAACCCAAAAACAAAAACAATTATTTTTAAGTATAGAAAAATTATCTAAAAATATAGAACAGGCAGTAAATGATTGGAAAAAAATAGCAACATAGTTGACCATACAATAGAAAGAAATAGAAAGAAATTAGAGAAAAATTTTGCAAAAAAATTCTTTAACAACAACTGTAAAAAATTCTTTAAATGAATTAGAACAGATAGTTAATGAAAGAGAATCAGATCTTAATAAATTTTATGAAACATTGAAGCAAAAAAGAATTTCAGTATTAAAAGATTTCTTTAATGTTTCATCAAAAGCTTATAAAGAGTTTTTTTCATCTATGGCGGTGGCTGCTTTACAGAAGGACAGAAAAAAATCTCCATCTCAACAAAGATGGAAAAGTATTACTGCTAATTTGTATGATTTCAAAAAAAATGAAGAATATGAAGATAGTAGAAGAATAATTATAAATAATTTATTTGAAGATATAAGTATTAAAAATTACATAAATAGGAATAATTATTGGCATAATTAGTTTTATGGATATTTAGCGATTCCCGCAAAATTATATGGAATAAAAGAATATAAATATGGAGAAGATATTGGCTATACTTTATCAGATTTTATATATCCAGGAGAATTAACTTCTCAACCTGGTGAAACTATTTTCTCTGTATTGGATAAAATAAAAAACACCTTAGGTAATTATGAATATTTTTATGATATAAATGGACATTTTGTATTCCAAGAAATTAAAAACTATTTAAATAAATCTTATTCTACTTATTTATCAAAAGAAAATTTAATTAATCAAGATTTTAATTTTGATTATTATTCTAATACACCTATTGTATATGATTTTTCTAATAGTAAAATTATTCAATCTTATTAGAACTCTCCGCAATATCAACAAATTAAAAATGATTTTGTAATTTGGGGAGAAAGAGAGTCAATTGATGGTCAAAAAATACCTATTCGATATCATTTGGCTATTGATTCAGAACCTTTTTCTAATTTATATTATTTCTTTGATATAGATAAATTAAATAATCAACAAATATTTTTACATAAATCTGAGTTACCCACTATCCCTTCTGATAAAACTAAAAAATTTTATATAAAAGAAGAAAATTGTTTTTATGAATGGGTATAGGAAAAAAATGAATTTATAGGATATAAAAAAATAGATTATATTAATAATCCTAATTGTAAACATTATTTAAATGAGTCAAAATTTCCAAAAACAGGCTCTGAAAAAAATTTATATTATAGCCAACAAAGTGATTTATTATATAAATGGAATATAAAAAAGAAATAGTATGAAATTACTTACAGCTATAGAATAAAATATTGTTATAAACAACAACCAAAGATAGAAAATGCAATTTTAGGAAGATATTATTATATACCTACTCAACAAAATCAAAAAAAATTGTATTTATGTAAACTTTCTAATGGAGCTAAAGGGGAAAAATAGTTTGACACAATAATTGCGGCAGCTCCTATACAAAATATTAAAAATTCTAATACAAGTTTGTATTTAGAAGGTTTATTTGGATAGATAAATGGATTATTAACAAATGATTATTATGTTGAATTAAAAAATGAATGGCCAAAAATATGGGATTTATATGAAAATAAAATGTTTGATACAGTAAATAATAGTATAACAAGTCTTGATTATTATTTACATTTAATTAATCTTACCACTTTAAATAATAAATTTAGTGTTTCTCAAATAGGTAGAAGAAGTTAGATTATTTCTAATTCAAAAATAAATTGTATATTTGAACCATCTTGTCCAAATATAATGTTTTTTGATAATAATTCTCCAACCACAATTAATTCTAATTATATTTCAAATCAGACAAAAATAAGAGATAATTATCAGTTAAAAACCAAAGAAGAAAAAAATAAAGATTTAATATAGTATAATCAAAATAATATAAGTAATTTTATTCCATTTCATATTAATCATTCAATATTTAAATATTTTGTATTAGGTGGAAATTTACGTTCTGCTTATGAAGAAATTCGTAGTGAATTATATAAATACATTAATTATGGTAACCAAGTTTCTATTAATATTTTACCTATGTATTATTTATAGCCAAATATTTTAATTAAAATATTTGACCCCGTTACTGGAATTAATGGAAACTTTTTAATAAAAAATTATTCAATTTCTTTAAATACAAATACTAATATGTCTTTAACTTGTACTAAAATAGTATCAAGAGTTTAAAAAGGAGGAATTTTATGGGAACTTTTAATCAACAAGTTTATTATTATGATGACACTTAGGCCAGCTTTAATACTTTTTTTAACAATGAATTAAACTTTGATAATATAAAATATATAGAAAAACCCTACTCTGTTTCAAAAACAGAATATTTAAAATATCAAGCTTCTTATAATACATAGCCTTATATGTTACATTTTTCTTTTAACTCTAAAAATGTAACAGATTTATCAATATATTTAACATGGTCTGAGTTACAACCAAAACAACCTATTTATTACCTTAATAACATAAAAGAAGAAACTTCATTAGATGTAAACGTTGTTTTTACACCAAGTCATATTTGTAAAAATCTTTTATTTTAGTTTACTGTACCATAGAAAGGAAAACATATAATATCTCCAACTGAATATCAAGAAGATTGTACAATATCAAATATTTCTATTCATCCAATAAAAAAGCTTCTTCCAAATAACAATGAAAAAATAACAAAATTAGGAATACAAGGTCATCCATTTATGTATGTTGTCATTAATGGCACTCCTATTAGAGTGGGAAGAAATGGAATATATGAAATTGAAAAAATAAATATTCAAGATTTAAGATTTGCTCCATATGCTTATGATTCTTTTATTGTTGATTATGTAACATAGAGTATAAATAGCGATGAAGAATTACAACAATCTGCATCTGAATAATTTAATTAAAGGAGGTTTTTAAATGGATTCATTTTACGGTGGTAGACCGGGCGCATCTTTTATAATTGTTAAAACATTTTCAGGCCATGATGAGAGTGGAACTCATATTTCTGGATATGATGAAATGGTAAACAGCTTCAGCGAAGGAAATGGATATAAGGAAGTATATTTTGATGAATATGTAACTATTTATGATATAGTTAATACTACACATAATGGAGAGGTTTATAGACGGGGCTATAATTTAAGCAATGAAGGCGGAGCTGAATTAGTTGGTAAAATTACTGGTCCAGCAGGTCAAAATACTATCATTGATTTACTTCCTTATCAAAGTATAAATTCAACAACTGCTGCTGGTCAACCAATTTATAGTAATAAATAGTCAGAAGCAACAAGTTCAGAATATTGGACTGGTACTGAAAACACAATAGAATTAATCCCCGGTGCAATTCAAAATCAAAATAATAACATTTTTAATGATAATATTGTTTATAAATATTATAATGTAATAGATGAAGAGAATAATGTAAATAAAATGAAAATTGGATTTCAAATTCCTTATCCTGTTTTTAATTTTAAAGTTCAGCAAACAAATGCAGATCAACAAATATCTATTCAAAAAAACCCAGATACAGATAATCATAAATTTTATCAAGATTGGACAATTTTTATTCCAAGAAGCTATAAAGGAAATAGCATTACTAAATTAACCCTGTTACAAATGAATGGAACAGATGGAATGAATATTAATTATGATTTTTATAATCAAAATACCATTTTTGAAGGTTATAATAGTTCATTAACTCCACAATAGAATAAGAAAAATTATGATATATAGCATAATACTGTAATTATTGCTTGTGAAATTACATCTTATAATGCAAATGGGACACCTAATCCACAATTATACTATGTTGCAGATTATGAATTTATTTCTAATATAGATATAAATGAACAAGGTTATTTAACTTTTTGGCTTCCCGATGGTACAGAAATTAACTCAAGTGTAAGTATTTTACCTACAATAGAAAGTATAAATATGAATGATTATGGAGAAATTTCCGTTGGATGGAAAAATACAAATAACACCGAAGGAAATAGCACTTTTGAAAATGAAGTAAAATGGATAAAAGATATAGATTATGATTCTAAAGGATTAAAAATAACTTGGAATACTAAAGCTAAAAAAGAAAACAATGAAATAGAATATGAAACAGATGGAGTTACCCCTAAAAGAGAAACTTCTATCATAGAATTTGGAGAAAAACAAAGAGTTGTAACAGATATTGCTCTTTTAGGAAATCAAGCTGATAGACCCAATATTAAAGATTTATATTTTACTTATGTTGGTATTGATAATGACGCCAAAAATGGAACCGATCCTTATGCTTTAGATTCAATATATTATTCTAATTAGGGAGTATGGTATAAAAAAGTAGTTGGATTAGAAACAATGTTAAATACTCTTATTGATGAAAGATTAAAGTCATTAAATATTATAATTCCTGAAGATGATAGTAATATTCTTACACCAAAAGATTTCATAATAGATTCAAAATTATATCTTTATTGTCCAAGTGATATAAGTGATTATGTTACCATGCGTCTAAATATTCCATTATCTAAAAAATTAGCTTAGGCGCTTTCAAATATGCCAGTTCAATTACAAAATGAACAGAGAATGCGTAAAAATATTCACAATTCTTATATTTATGATAAATCTATTTTTAATAAAATTTATTTATCAAAAATAGATTCAGATATATTAAAATAGATTTATCCAAATGAATAGTCAGAGGAAGCAAGATTAACAAAATGGCAAAATATTGCACCATTAGATAAATATGTTAATTTTTCATCAAATAATGTAGATTATGCTTTTATTCGTGGATATGGAGGCTTTATTGGAACAGGCTCTAATGACACCAATGCAATCTTTAATAATGACACTGGTTATTCTAACTATAATACTATTGCACAATATTCAAGTCAAACAATACATAAAATATTAACAAATCATTATGGAATTTATACTAATCAAGAAGTATTTGGTGATACTGTTACACCACATAATGCTTTAGCAGATTCTACTTCAAATAATGATTATTTAGATTGTAAACATTATATTATTGGACTTTTGTTATCAGCATTAACAGGAAATAATTTTAATGTTAGACAAATTGATACAGATCCTGATAATAAAATTTATTATGGAGTTCCAAATGGAACGGCAATAGATACAAATGATGCAAGTTATAGATTAATTTCTGCCGCTTCTGAATGGACTGTTAATAATTCTGGAAATGGATATCTGTCTTGTGCAAAAAGCTATTTTTCTTGTCGGCCGGGTAGTGGTGGTCCATTAGCTGCCAATTGGAGATAGTTAAAGGGTCAAACTTTTGTACTCAATGTTACAGTAGAGTTAAATCAAGAAAATTTATTTGCTATAACATCTTCAACCGCTTAGGAGTGAATTATTTATGTCAAATATTTTTATAAATACTAAATATAATTATAATCTTTCTGATAGCTCTCCAATTACTATCTTTTCAGATTTATCTGTAAAGCATTTAGGTATTACATATTCTGGAAACCCAATGAAAAAAATAAAAACACCAACAAATAATAATGAATATAAATGGATATCTCCACCTTTTTATTTTAGAATAAATGGAACATAGACCTTTTATTTAAATAAATGGGGTATTTTAGATTTAAAAAATACAAATATTGATACTATTCATTCATTAGAAATTTTAGGCGACGACCTTTCTGCTATATAGCCGAATAAACTATATATAGAATATGAAATTGATTCAACTCCAAATTAATAAAACTCTTAAAATTTTTTGGTCATAAATAATAAAAATATAATACTAATTTTTTATATATAGGTGGAAGAGAAAAATATTTTTTCTTCCACCTTTTGATCAAAAGAAACCCAATTTTGAAAGGAGCTTCCTGCTATGGCTAATTTCAATCAACCTTTAGGAGCTGTACAGCCTAATGGTAATTTGCAATCACCTGCAAATTTTTCATTTCCTTATGGAAATCAAACTCAAAATAGCAGTTTATACAATTATTTTAATAATGGATTAAATAATTCTATGAACTTGCAGAATAATCAATATCAATTCCTCAAATGTCGACCAGTTTCTTCGAAAGAAGAAGCAAGAGCAGCACAAATTGATTTTGATGGATCTTTATGGGTATTTACAGATATTGGAAATGGTAAAATTTACACAAAACAAATTTCAAATGATGGAACGGCAGCTTTTAAAACCTACACTTTTACAAAAGATGAAAATCCCTATTCATCTTCTTCTGAATATGTAACAAAAGAAGAATTTAATAAAGTTATTTCATCTTTGATTGCGGCAATTCCTAAAACATCTGAAGAAAAAGCTGTATAGCCTAAAAAAGATTAGGAAAAAATTCCACTTAGTTTTTAATTTTGAGAGGTAAAAATAATGAATGTAAACCCATTACAATTAATTCAACTAATCAAAAATGGGCAGAATCCTCAACAATTACTTATGACAATCATGCAACAAAATAACAATCCTATTTTACAAAATGCGATTGGCATGGCTCAAAATAATAATTATTCAGGATTAGAAATGCTCGCTCGTAATATTGCCAGATAGAGAGGAATAGATTATGATAAGGCTTTTGCTGAGTTCAAGAATTATTTAAAATAATAATTCAAGAAAGGATTTAGCCTTATGTTTAATACTTCTAATAATGGATACTCACTCGCAGATATTGCCGCAGCTTCAGGTAATAACAGAAACAATGATGACTTTGGTTTTGGCGGAAATGGTGCTTGGATATTTTTATTCTTTATTTTCTTCCTCTTTGGTGGATATGGCAATGGCAACGGTTGGGGAAACAACAATGGAACTCCTGCCGCTATTAGTGTAAATAATGATATTCAAAGAGGCTTTGATCAAAGCGCAATCATTAATGGAATAAATGGATTAGTAGCTACTACTAATGCAGGCTTCTCTGGTGCGGAAATTTCTCGTTGCAATTCTCAAGCTAATATTCTTCAAACTTTAAATAATAACCAAGCTAATACCTCTGCTCAGTTAAATACAATAGCAATGAATCAACAAAATTGTTGTTGTGAGAACCGTGCGGCGGTCGCAGATTTAAAATATACAGTTGCGACAGAAGCTTGTGCAGATAGAAGTGCAGTTACAGAAGCCTTAAGAGAAGTTATTGCTTCTAATACTGCGAATACTCAAATGATTCTTGATAAAATGTGTCAACAAGAAATTGATGCACTTAAAGCTCAGAATCAACAGCTGCAAATGCAGGGTTATCTTGCAAGTCTTGCAGCTTCTCAAAATGCACAAACAGGTCAAATTTTAACAGATAATGCTGCTCAAACAACGGCTCTTTTAAGAGCTTTAAATCCAGCTCCTATTCCAGCTTATGTCGTAAGCAATCCATATAGTTGTAATTGCAGCGGAAGTTGCAATGGTACAGCCTTCTATAACTGATAAGGAGGATGCTTATGGCAAGTTATGTAACAACAACAGATGCATTAGTTGCATTAAATGGAACAATTCCATTTAATAGTGTTTCTATCCCATGCAATAAAGGAAATGTTGTTCCTGTCGTTCCTGGGGTTCTTAACTTAAATGGCAGTACCTCTAATCGTTTTGCAAGATATGAAGTTACTCTTCAAGGTAATATTCAAATTCCTGAAGGAGGAACAGTTACACCTATTGCATTAGGTATTACACTTAATGGAGTAACTATTCCAGAGAGTGTGGCTATTGTAACTCCTGCGGCAGCAGAGGAATATTGGCACGTGAATACATCTGCTTCAATTACTGTTCCTTGTGGATGTTGCTTAACTGTTTCTGGCGCTTATGTAGATGGAACAGAAGATGACCCAACTACAACACCTACTCCCTCTATTCAAGTTAGACGAGAAGCTTCGTTAATTGTTAAAAGAATAGCATAAGGAGGAAAATAAAAATGGCAACAGAAAATTTAAAAACAATGAAAGAACAACTTATGAGTTGTGTTCAAGGTCAGTTAGGAGATATCTCAAAAGTAGATGCTCATGAGCTTGGAGAAGCTATTGATATGATTAAAGATTTGGCAGAAGCTATTTATTATTGTACTATAACAGATTCAATGGAAAAAAGTGACGAAGTACAAAAAATGCGAGGAGAAACTAATATAAATTATTATACTCCAATGTATTATCCGCCTCACTATGAGGATAAGACCAATAGATATATGTATTTTGGAGGAACTCCTTCAATGCCAAGTGGCGGAAATCCTTCATACTATACTGAAAGAATGCCTGATATGAGAAGAGATCCACGCGAAGGTACTTCTTATATGCGCCGCAGAATGTATATAGAAGGAAAGGAACAACATAAAGATGTAAATTCACAAATGCGTGAACTTTAGGCTTACTTACAGGAATTATCATCTGATGTTACTGATATGATTAAAGATGCCACCCCAGAAGAAAAAGCCATACTTCGTCAAAAAATGACCACTTTAGCTAATAAAATTCAATAATGATTTTAATTAATAATGTTTATTGGAAATTAGCTTTTGTTGAGTCTACTTATCCATTATTAATGCGTTTTGATGGAAGCTATGCTATTGGAGCTTGTGATAACTTAACAAGAACTATTTATATAAATAACACCTTAACAGGAGATTTATTAAAAAAAGTTTTATGTCATTAGCTTACTCACGCAGCAATGTTTTCATATGGAATTATTCTATCTCCAGAACAATAGGAATTAGTAGCTGATTTAATTTCTACCTATGGAGATGAAATAATTTATATTACAAATAAAATATTTGTGCATTTAACAAATGTTTAATTTTTAGGGCTTATATATAAATATAAGCCCTAATCTTATAAGAAAGGACTGATAAAAAGTGTCTGATAACATTATTAAAGAAATTGCATTAGAAAATTCTCAAGCTTCTTATCAAATTGGAGCAGATGCTCAAAATATTGATTATAATGTGGGAGAGAATGATACAAGAAGTTTAACAGAAATAATTGGCAATAACATTAATGAAAGTTCATTATCAGAAAGAATTTCAGATAATGAAAATTTATTAACAACATTAATTACTTCTTTTAATAATTTAAATACCCAAGTTATAAACAATATAGAAAAAGTATCAGAACAAGATACAAAATTTAAAACTTTAGTTCAACAATATACAAACGTTTTAAACAAAATTTCAAGTATTACCTCTCCCTCTTTTGTATCGCAAATTATATGGGATACTGCAAACAATAGAAGTTTAAGAGAGGTGCTTGGAAATTTATAGAATATGCCATATAATTCTGTTAGAACTTGGTTAGAAGCAATAGGAATAGGAACGCATCGTTTTAGAGAAGGTGCGGTTTGGCATAAAATTATTAATGAAATGCCTATATTGTATACAGAAAAATTTGTTCCCAATGCTATTTCAACTTATACTCCATCTATTGTTTATTTAAATTGTAAAATAGAAGAAGATAATTGGTATAGATCATCCATACTTGAAGGTGCTACTGTTGTAGATAATCCTTAGGATGCTCAAATAAAAATGTATATATATGAAATACCTGCCGCATCTTCTGAAAATGAAATGT
>Ga0326512_10002241_pt1 | contig 14325 bp, 3 predicted proteins | sample 1_2617_0518_D_FD_203652 | JGI IMG/M metagenome (GOLD analysis project Ga0326512, IMG submission 203652) | Bovine rumen microbial communities from UC Davis, California, United States - 1_2617_0518 | ecosystem: Host-associated > Mammals > Digestive system > Stomach > Rumen | place: USA: California... | reverse complement strand
GACACACCTCTCACAAGGCGCGGTATATCATTGGCCCAATCTATCCTCATTTCGGTGACACGACGTGCTGGGACCATGTATATTCTGCGCATAGTGGCTGCGGACGCAATCGGCAGTTCGGCAACTCTCTCTGCGTCGTGCATAAGCAATAGAAGGTTATCTATTTTGTTGGCTACCGATGTCAAAGCTGCTTTCTTCCAAAGTGCGGCAATCGGGTCCAGCAGGAGCATTTTATGCTCTGCTTGCAGTTCACCTTCGTCAATATCATCGACACCGCCTTGCGCCGGATCGTCTGACATCGCATCAACACCGGCCTCGCTAAGAGCCTCCAATGCTAATTGTTTAATTCTTTCATCTGTGTACTCTGCCATAGTTGTATTTTGTTTTTTATGATTAGTCTATTGTTCCTTGCATGATATTCCAATATTGACCGTCTGAAAATATCTTGATTATGCCTGCACCTGTTACCTGTACCCTCTTTTTCTTTTCAAGCCTTCCTGCTGTCAAGTCGAGTAACCACGGTTGCTCTGTGCCGCTTCCATTTACACTGATTATAGTTGGCCATCGGCCATTATTGGCGTCTCTGGGCAATACGTATATGGTTATTTCGTCATAGGCATGGTTTCCAGGGTAATGTAAATAGAGATTGCTACTATAGTTAAATGGTGTATAGTACACCGATGGTGCGTTGTCGCCGTATGTTATATCATCGCCAAAAAGGACTGCTGCCTCACGTTTAAAATGTGTTGCATAGGTAAAGCCACTAAAGGTTGAGCCAGCGAGGGCTGCTATTCTTCCACGAAACGCTGCGTTACCGTTTTTATCCCAACTAATTTGTTCGCCTGCCAACCAACCTGAGCCGTCGGGATTGAATCTCACTTTGTCACGGCTGAAAGATGCGCGTCCCTCAACGGCATCGAGGGAAACACTTGGGAGGAATGTGTTTGTTACTTCACCCTGTGGCACTATACCGTAATAGTCAAGGCTACCTCGCGGCTCCACTTCGCCTGTGGCAACGTTGATACCATACTCTGAAAACATGTGGTTGCGGTTGAAAATAAACCTGTCTAACTCTGCATAGTCGCCAAACAGGGCTTTAATGATGAGGTATTTCAAGCTGCTCACCATCAGGCTCCAGTTCGGATTATCAGGGTCGGGCGTTCCCATTTCAGGCATGGTGTATTCTCCGTTGTTTTCCGGCTCAAAGATATACTTCTCACCTTCGTACAGGAAATAAGGCGTCTCTTCTTCGGTGACACTGTATTTTGTTTCATAGTCCTCGCCATTCCATTCCTGAGCAAAGTAGTATGAGCGTCCACGCGGACCGCGAGCACCAGGTGTTCCGTCATGACCGTCAGTACCATACTCAACTATCGGGATGTTCTCAACAGCCATTTCTTTGTTGTCAATGAGGAATTTTATCCTGAAGAAACTCTCGCCAGCGTATTGTGTATTGTCACCATTCGTACATATAACATAAGTACCATTTTCTATGGAGAAGGCACTTGGTGGGATGGCTGCCTCATACTCTATAGGCCCCGACTCCGTATTTCTGACAGTCACAAAAGACAGTGCGAAATTGCTCTTTGTGAGGTTCTTCAGCAGTTCGGTCTTGGTTCCGTCAATCTTCTGCACATGCGCCTTGATGCTCACCTTCTTCTTGCCTATATTAGGATCATAGGCGAAGGTGTTTCTGTCAATCGACATTTTGTAGGTCAATGCGTTCTCACCTCTAAACATTCCTTCGTCCTGCCAGCCGTTAGCGGTTGCGATATACAGGTGGCCGTCGGTCTTGCTGACATACGTTGCGCCGTCTGGCACCCTGTCAGCACCATAACCTTCCCAACTGTATCTTTCGCCATAATATTCGCAGACGTCAATACGGTCTGAGCTTCCTTCGTAGTCAAGAAGGTCTATCATACCAAGCACATCTGCTGACGCAGCAGGCTTCTGATTGCCTTCCGCGTCCTTTCCGAACAGAAAGTCGGCATATCCGGATATTGCATCCCTACCCGTCGTACCGTCTTTTATGATTGGTATGGTCTCGCGGTCAACAAGGGCAGTGCCATTGAACGCTGCTACATATATCTGTGCTCTGTTGGTAGTCGGGGCAATGGATAGGTTTTGCTCTGGCCATGCAACATCTGTTGACGTGGCAGGATGGTCGAAACTATATCTAACAGAAAGCCCGCTTTCGGCTATGGTTATCACACTTGTCTCGTCGCCAATGGTTTTTTTGATGCTCATAGTGACTGTCTTGGAGGAAGTGTCACCCTCCTTGAATATCACCTGCGAAGGTGATGGCAGGAGTTGCATGATGGCAGGGCTTACACCTGGTTTGCCACTTTTAACAACTGCAACAACGAATTTTATGGTGTATGTCTTGTTGTTCTTAACTACAACGATAGTTGGTGTAACTCTGTCAAAGTCCACCGTTGTGCCTACATCATCAAGGGTCCATGTTATCGTAATACCTCCACTCCCACTTTTTACACCTCCGTATGGTGTTCCTCCGATAACGATAGTTTCAACACTCACAACATCACTTGTAGTAAGCGGAACTTGTGTAGCGCCGTCAAACAGACGCACTGTTGTGCTTACACTGACAACATCTGTGGTTTTGCGGTCTGCATCGACAGGAATAACATCCATTTCGTTGTCGAGGTCAAGGCGCACGGCATTAGCACCAGTGCCGTTTATACCGTTGGAAACACGTGCAACAGGAATTGTCTCAGTGTCCTGTGTAACAAACGGCAACTGAGGGTTTTCCTTCTTGCCGAGGGAAATGTTTATGCTTGTGATGTTACTATTCTGTGCTTGTGCGGCAGAGAACTTAAAGGTACGTGTAGTGACTGTGCCGGCTCCCGTAGTTTCTTCAAGGGATGTGTCCGTGCTGTCTTTTACTACGAGTGCGAGCAGGTAATTGCTGCCGGTCTTATTCGTCCACTCTACGGCATGCCTCTCTCCGCCATTGGCAGGGGTGCGATATACCTGTACGCTGATAGTTCTGTCACTCTGCTGTGCATCACTCGTATTGACAGAGATAGCGTTGGGCATAACACTCAACTCAAACTTATCTTTGCCGGATATCTTCTTGACAGAGAATTTTGCGTTATATTCTTTGTTTTTATACGTAGCGCCGATGATGACATAGCCGTCGGCGGTAAGGCCGCTAACAGTCACGGCACGTCCGTTGATGCTTACCTGTTCGCTGCTGATGTTTTCTGAACTTATGATGCGGATAGCCGTTATCTGACTTGAAACGTCGTTAGCACCTTCGTATATATATACCGTTGTGCTGACATTGCCACTAACCTTATTGTTTGCGCCATCGTAAAGGATGGAGTCCATTTCGTTATCAAGGTCAAGGCGTACAGCATCTTTACCATTCTGCACCTTTGCAAAAGGTATGGTATCATAGTCAAGTGTCTTAAACTGCCACTCTTCGGATGTTTCGTCATAGGAAATTGCTTTCCTGAGCTCAAAATATACACCCTCTGCAGCAGCAACACTATTACCCATTGCGGTATAGGTGCTGTTGGTCAAACGCACCATTTCCCCTATGACACCGCTACTGTTTACATATCCATAGAACAAGTATATGTGGCCTTCTGCAATATCGCTATCTGTCTTGATGTCAACAATCTCTGTAGTCCCCTGCAGGTCGGTATGCGTAGCACTTGGTGTGATAGTCACGCCATTAGCAGGGTAGGTGACAGGGTTGTAAGATATGGCATTCGGAATAAGTGACAGATCATACTTATCCTGCATAGTCTTGTTGGCAGTAAAATCAGCATAATAGTACAGACCTTTATAAAGTGCGCGTATTATAACCTTCGCACTCAAAACATTCAAGCCATACACTATCACACCACCTTCACTATCCAGAAGTACCGTTGCGTCTCTGCCTTCAATAGGGTGATTGGCTGGGTCGTACCATGTCAATCCGTCATCCATACTGACAGTCCACGTAATACCTGTTGTCACCTGCACCCCGCCATCATACAGACGCGGTGTTACGACAGCACCCACAGCAGGACTGACAAGTTCTGTATCATTATACAGGAAGTCCTCGTGCTCATTGTCTATGTCAAGGTGAACAGCGTTATCGCCTTTGTCACCCTTCTCACCATCCTTCGTGATAGGCAGTGTCTCTCTATCACCTGTAGAGAGTTCTACCCATACACTTGTGTGATTGGCAGCGTCGGAGTTACTGATGGTAATGGACGTACCAACTGCAAGACCTGAATGGCCGCTTGCAGGAGTGGCCTCATTCTCAAAGCCCCAACTGTAGGTGATACCCGTCTGTGCGGAAGTGAGAATAGTTGTTGTATTACCCTCAGTCTTTGCAACGTTAATCCTTGAAGATGCGTTTGAGGGTGTGAGGTTATTGCTCGCATCGCGTCCGAAAGAAAATGCCTTTTGCGTCGGTGCAAGCTGATAGATAACAGGATTCGCGCCAGGTGCTCCACTCATCACCTTTTGAATAGGGAAGGTGATAGTCTTGTTGCCACGAGCACATGTAGCCGTAATGGTAGCAACAATCTCTGCATGACTGATGGTGTTGTTTACCTTGATAGTCACCTCCACAATACCTGTGGTCTTGTCTGCCGTAACACTTGCTACACTGGATGCAACACTCGTACCGTCCTCATACTTTAAAGAAGCAGAGAGAGCCGTAAGAGCCTGCTCCTGTGAGCCATAATATAAGGATGCCTTTGTAGAACGCTTCTGCTCCACAAGCACCTTTCCCGTACTATCTGTACTGAATTGGTCTGCATTGTTATCAAGGTCGATAACAAAAGCACTTTCAGAGAGATTGTTATGCAGCGTCATGGTGCCGCTATACTTCTGCCATTCGCGGTGGCCATTGGTAGCATTACCCTTGGTGCGTTTTATTTCCCACTCATATTTCCACGTATCATTGACTCCTTGCGGATCGTCGGTACAACGGACGCTGACATTAGCATTGCCCTCTGTCATACCCTTGATACGTCCGCTTGTTACCTTTGCAAGAGGTTTGAAGTCATCGGCCTTGTAGCCGTCACCAGACTCGTCAATGATTGTCGGAGCGACATTCTCTGTGGTGCGTACATATACCCACTCCACGTCCTTTGCGTCAACACCATTGTCACCACGTGCGCCAATCATATAATATTTCGTAGTGGCAGCAGACTTGGTATATTCCACTATCTCTTTTGCCCACAGGTATGGCTTTCCCTCAGTTACAGCAGGACTGCTTGCAGCCCATAAGCTGATATCACTTGGTGCCGTTGTTTCATTCGCGGTTGTACTCTCTGCGCTGATGCCGTAAGTACGAGTAATTTTTTTGATACCATTACCATCATCACCTTTCTCGCCTTTTGCTGCATATTGTATCCATGAAGGGCTGTCTTCCTGTGGTTCTGCCGTGGTGGAGCCTTTGGTCTGACAGTGACATTTTACCTGCTCATCAACGGTAAGGCCGTCATACTGTGCCTGTGTGAGTGTAGCATTGACAGGATACGGAGTTCCTTCATGGGTGAAACTCTCATCAACCATATACTGATTGCCGGCAGCAACACACAACCATGTAGCGCCGTTGTGCTGCACGATATCGTAGTAATAACAAAGGTGTTCTGGGATATCAGCCCAAGGACCTCTTTCAATCGGAATAGGTTTTACGGCATATTCTGTGATGATGTCAAACTTCTTTCCCTGGAACTTATAACCCGCCTTTGGTGACAAACGGCATTTCAGTGGGTTGCCATATATACCTGTCTGCATGCTAAAGGTGTTGACACCTTCATACATCTTAACGGCTGGAGCATCCTCTCCATTCACCTCTACCGATATGAGGTTCATTCTATCAACGTCGGCGTCATTGCCCCATTGTGAAACATGGTCGCCTGCAGCAGGGATGTCGGAGTTTGGTGCAAAACCAGAGGTGTCACTGCCAACATATACGTCAAACCAATGATACATCTTACCGTCCACCTCTACAGGGGTGCTTGAAACACCCATAACCTTTCGCCACCAGAATACGTTTTGAGAGTCGCCGGCAGGCCCGGTGTAAAGATATGTCTCACGCGACTTCCTTACAAGGTTGAAGGTCTGACAGCGTGCAAGGTCATGTCCGTTCTCATTGCTATGCCACCAATTCTCAATCTCCTGCTCTCCTTCTTTTGCAAGGAAGTAGCAGCGCACACGGTTGACACTCTGTGCAAATTCCTCCTCAGTAAATGTCTTACGTTCCACAACTGACTTTGACAGGAAATCGCGCAGCAGTCGGGTGTTCGCAAGCGCTCTGGTGATAGCAATAGGTACACCGCGAAACTTTATAGGGCGATTGACAGTATGGTATGAAACATCCTGCCCCTGACTGTTGATAAAGCGGGTGAAGCTGATGATGCTTGCAGCGCATGAATGTATCTCGTTACCACCTGTGACGGTTTCTTTCTTTATCTGCAGTTCCTCAAAGACGGCTTTCATCCTAACATAAAGCTCGTCAATAGTGAGCTTACTGTGGCCGTTGGCATTGTTGGTAAGCAGGAATCCTGTATCATGCAGGCCGTCGCCGGTGTAGTCAGGTGACTTGATGTATGCAAGTTCGGCCCATTGTGCTTTGATCCAACTGCCCACCTGCAGTATGCCGTTGATAATGGCATTGCCTCCCACGTTGATATTCTGGCCGAAGGTGATATTGCCTTCTATGGTGTCATCGTTTTTCTTTGAGACGTAATTTGCCTTGATGTATGAGGGTGTTGCAACGAGTTCATCGCTATCCATGTACTCATCTGCTGTCTCACCTGTTGCAACGCCCGTGAGGTTGTGTTTGTTGCTACCAAGACGAATATTTGAAAACCACGATGTCGCTGCCATCTGTATCTGTTTCAGGAACGACACCATAGCAAAATGTGGTATGTATGAATACCACTCACTACTTTGCAACTGCTCCAGGTCGCCTTCCGGAGTATCAAGTTTTCCGGTGGAGATATATGGATTCCATTCTCTGTACGTCCTGCCGCCCTGTGTTTTCTCGGCAGAGATAACACCTTGCAGCCATATATAATAATGATTGGAGGAGCCTACCTGCTCGCCACTCTCATTCCTGCCATAAATGTCAAGTTTTTCGGAAGGATATACTATGATGGCCGTGTTGTTGCCTGGATCCTTTGGAATAGCAGCATACACATACTTTGCCGTCGGGGTATTGAAACGTGTAGGACCGGCTGCCAGTTTCCACGACTTGTAACTGTGGGATGCTGAGAAGCCGAGAGTATCCTCTTCATCCACATGGTTGATGAAACACTGTATCACAGCGCTGTTGGCAACATTACATTGTATCAGGTGTGCTGCGTCGAGAGCATTAAGTGTAAAATTCAACGCAGAGGAGTGTATCCAGTAACAATTCTCACTTGCAATCATCTTAATATCTTAATCTTTTAATATCCTAATTCCTAATTGACGTCTTTGCGAAAATTCCTAATTTTTAATTCCTAATTCCTAATTCTTAACTACCTCACACCGTCAACTCTTCCAGTACGGAGCCTGTCATGTCGAGTTGCAGGTCGAATTGTATTTCGAGCAAATCTTTTTTTGTTTCATCCAACACATTCACTTTCTCGCTTGCCAGTACGTTGCATGGTATCCAGCGCTCTGTGTTGTCAAGAATTGTCTTTATCCACATCTTCTGCGCCATGATGAACTCATGCACATACCATGCGGCCCACGCCATGTCGAGAGCGCCTGTAGTCATCTTCCATGTCTCATAGTCGTCGTTTTTGGCAAGCAGCAGGTGGGAAGGGTTGTTAAAGGTCTCTTCGGCTGTCACTACGTTTTTGTCAGACACTATCTTTACCTGTGAGGTGCGAAGGGTTTTGATGTGTACGCTCTCCAAGCAACCAAGGCTGTTGACAAAGCGTATCTCATAGCCGTTGGCAGGTTTTTGTGTCACATATACGTCAATGGTGTCTGCACCAGTACCGAGCGTCTTTCTGCCGGTGGTGCTGCCCGTACTGAGGAAGAGTGATTTAGGACCGTCGGCAGGATGTACGTCAACAAACGTCTCAGGCAGCAGGTCGCCGTCAGTATCGGTGCTGTAATCTGTCTGCAGGCTATAATCGAACATTGCTGGGCGCACGAGTTCTGCATTGGCAAAGACTATTTCGGGGAATGTTGCAGGCTTCCTTGTCATCTTGTGAGTACCACGAGAAGGACCGCCTGCTGTCAGACGCTCATACTCTGAGAAGGCGCCTGCTACGGCATAGCAGAAGGTATCGACATTTTCAGGCACCGGCTCTTCGTCTGTCATTTCTGTTTTCTTTGGATAGATAGGCACAGGGGCCGGCCAACGTACTTCCGGAGTCTGTTCGCTGCTGCCGTTATTGATGTAATCGTCGTAGGCAGTCAGGAAAAACTTAACATACGGATACTTCACCGACGTGCTGCCGTTGGGCTGTTTGGCGCTATACTCATACTTCTCTGCCACAGCCTGCAGTGCAGTAGATATGTCGAAGGTAGCATCAAGGTTGGTATGGCTGCTGCCCACCTCCTTTGTCTCAACAGGGGTAGAAAATGACAGCACGCTAAATTCTGTCGCCTCGCCATCCACCAGAACGGCATATACCACAAGCACAATGTGGTGGAAAGACCATTTGCTGTTATATGGTGCTGGTTTAACCGTTGCGATGATAGGAGAGCCGAAAAGCGGAGTGCCTTGAACATTTGTTATTGTAGCCATAGTTTTTGCTTTGATTATTACAATAACAAAAATAGCACTGCCACGCGACATCCTGCGGACAATGCTATTTCTTAAATTGAAAATTGAGAACTGAAAATTACTTTAACCGCTAACCTTTTTCTCTATGTTCAAAGCTTTCGCACACCCCCGTTCAAAGCTTTCGCACACCCTGCGTCAAAGCTTTCACGCACATTTTTCGATGTTTTTAAACGTTATATCGAATAGAAATCTATCACTGCATCCGTGACGCCTTTGTTATTGGCGATGCTGTAGGATATCTTGTTGATATAACCTACCTTGCCTGCAAAGACAAATCTGTCACGCCAATGGTTACGCAAATCGAGAAGCTGCGCTATGGTGGCTCGCACCTTTATTCTATATGGCTTACGGTCCAGCAGGAAGTGCGCATGTTCCTGCATAAAGCTGTCAAACAAACCACGAGAGCGTATCTTCTCTGTTATGTTGCCGTGCTCGTCAACAACATCGGGGTCGCAGATAGGACCATCGGCCCACTCAGGCTGTACAAAGCTGCGTATCTGCAGAGAGAAGTGTTCACCACCAAGTCCATGTTCCTGACCGTTATAGTCAAACGCCTCCGCCTTTGGTGTCAGCGAGTCGGGCGTTGCGGCGTAAGTGCCAACGGTTTTAGTCCAACGGTCGTTACCGAAACCGTCGTAGTTTCTGTCGTAGGTGTCAAGGCCACTGTTGTTACCGCCACCACGCATAATGGCAACAGCGAGGCCCCAATCTATGTCCTGTAAAGGAGAGTTGCCTTCTTCTGTCTGAGAAGGGTCATAGTTTTCTGCAAGAGTGAGTGTCTGTATGAGGTCAACGGAAACACCTTCTGGGAATATTGCTACAAATCTGTCAAAAGAACGCCGATAAAGCAGCTCAGGAAACTCCACGTATAGTCCTTTTGATTTTTCGTCCATAAAGAGATTATTGCCTATCTGCATCGGCAGCCATTCGTGTTCCATATCCACATCAAGGAGTGGTGCAAAGATAGGTGCATCACCTTTCTCCTGGTAGTCTTTCGCATTGACGATATTCATACTGACAGGCTGGAAGTTGCTCACCAATTCCTTCACATATTCCTCATTACGCTCTGAACAGTCGCCTATCTCTACACCTTTAAACTGTCCCACCTGAAACAATACAGGATGCAGTTCAATACTCTTCTCTGCCTCCTTATCTATCTTAACGCGATAGGTATTGCCGGTGGCTCTGTCTATATAAACCTTATTATTTGTCGCTGAAACCTGCTTTATGATATCCATATAATGCAGGTCGGTGATAGTGCGGTCTTCCGGATATTCTATGTAGTCATAGTCCGTTTCATAGTCGCGCACAGCATTCCGGACGTTATCCCTCTGCTCGCGGCTGTCGCTCTCTGCACTATACTTCATCCTGACACCTGTCACCTTCTCTGTAGTAGGAGTGAGAGATATCACCTTGCCCGAAAATTCCTTTGCGACACCACTCTTATATACATTTCTCAACAGACGTGCTGTGACATGCCTGCGCTCCGGATCGTACAGAAAACGAATGCCAAAGGAATTTTCCAACGACGATATCACAGACGTTACATCGGCATCAGGGAAGTTGTCGCTGTTGGCATATTGGTTGCAGACTTTTGCCCTTATCCAAGTTTCCAGCCACAAAGTGCGCACTGCTGCACGCTGATATACCTGCGTCATATCGCCATCAGTCGAACCACTCCAACTGCCACCACCAGAAGGACTTACGACGGTTTGGCCGTTACTTCTGCGATTGGTGGTATGGGTTCCAGTAGGCCAAATGGGTTCTTTGCTTTCTTCCTTTATATTTTCTTCGAGGTAAAGTCTATCTACAACATCTATTTTTCTGCCATCCTCTAATCCAAGTCGGAAAGATAATTGGGAACCTTTATTTGCGAGCCAGTTGTTTATCTCATTCAAATTCCAGAGAGTCTGACCCGTCTCTTCTAAATCTACTTTAAAGTGTGTTGTTACAAAGCAGAGGCGTTTCAGGTCTTCCACCTCTAAAAGTTCGCTCTTATCCCACGTCACGCCAAGTTGCTCAAACAGGCAATCGAGGAAGTAAAGCACATAAAAACAGATGCCCGACTGCTGGCGGTTAGCGTCAAGAAGCCAGTATTGGCTATAATCCATGTCGCTAACCTTCGTGTTACCTTTTACATACCCGTCCGTCTCTTTGCTGCCGTCGTCATTCGTCTTTACTCCAGGATGCTGATAGCAGACACGCATATTGCAGTACGGGAAAGGGTAAGGTTGTGTAACGTTGATATTCTCAGGTGCAGAGAAACCCAATGCCTGCGGCTCCTGTAAAAGTTCGTTATCTTTGGTTTCGTGGAGAATTTGTATCTGCGACTCCGCTTGCTCGTCTGTCGTTTCTTGGGTGCTACGATGCCATACAAGCATTTTTTCTCTAAGTCGCCCTCCCATTTGACAGTTGTAACTATACGTAATCCTTCCAAGCTGCTGACCCATATAGAACTTTTCTCTGTCTTCTTCTTTCAGTTTTACGTCGCGGCAACGGAGGCCGTTGATGAGTTCCGAGAATGACTGCTGCTGTGCGTCAATATTGAAAGAGAAGGTCCTATCTATCTCTTCTCCGTCACTGACAATGGCCTGTCCCACGTTAAGCGGCAGTCCATCGGCCATGATGCGCACTTCTGCATGCTCCAGTTCCATAGCACGAGTGCCACTGTCTTTATGCCCGATATTCTTCAAGGCTGCAAGATTTCCCTTCAACGGCACTTCGGCAGGGTAGGAGAAAAATGTCACGTCGTTAAAGAGAGGATTCTGCTCCTCTACACTGATGGAAAAGTCCTCTGGCAATACCAAAGACTTTCCGTTGAGCTTTATGTTAAGATGCGACTTCACTTTTATTTAATTGAAGATTGAACATTTACAATTATGGTTTCAAGTTTCAAGTTTCAAGTTTCAGGTCTTTAACCTTTAACCGTTAACCTTTAAACTTTACTCTAAACTCTAAACTACGAATATCTCTTCATAAACGCCTCTGCCTTCTTATGCTGCTCATACAGACCGTCGGTGCCATACATATTTATGTTGGCTCTGATGCCTGCCGCTATCTGCTGCTGCAACATGACGAGTGTTTGGTTTACGGCTATAAGTGTCTGCGACAAACTATTACTATTGTTGTCGTTATTAACAGGTGATGGAGTCGCCTCCGTTGCTCCTGCTACGTTGCCTGCATCAAAGACGGGCAGTTGGTATCTGCCATGATGCTTGTCATATTCTGCGAGGTAACGTATCAGTTCCGGCTCGTTCATCATAATGTTTCGTGTTGTCTCACGTCCCACAACTATTTCCGGACCCTTCTCTGCTACGAGGGCTGGCTGTCCCTGCACCGTCGTAGCGATAGGATGAGTGACAAGGCCCGTCCCAGGGTCCATATCCTCACGCGCCGTATAAACCTTCCCGTCATCACCAACAAAGCGCTTCACATTACCCTCGTCATAGGTCAGCATACCCTTACCCAAGCGGAGTTTGGAGTTTATCTTTGGCGTGCTTGCATCAGACTTTATATCAGGCGCTGCTGTGGCGGCGGCAGATTCTGCTCCTGCTGTGGAGAGCGCTGATGTCAGCAGGCCCATAAGCAAAGAGGTGATAACAGCAACGAGAGGAATACCCCACCAACCGAGTTTGCCGATAATCTTTGCAGCACCTTTTGAGATACCGAGAGAGGTGAGAATGGTAGCCATTGAAACTTCCTGCCCTACCTCTACGGTATTCTGTGCGGCATTCGTACCAAGTCCTATAGCGCCGATGGTAGCTTCGCCTTGCACACGAGCCATAGCACCTTGCAGAGCGATTGTTGTCATCAATGTCTGGTGCATTGTTTCGTCAGCCTCCATCTGTTTGTAGAATAATGCCTGCTGTATTTTCTGAGTGAGCCACTGCGCACCCATTTGGAGTGTCGCTTTCGCCAATGCAAGAACCATATTCTTCCAAATCTGGTTCCATGTCATTGACTGACTCTGCATGTTAAATATCATGTCACCAAGTTTCTGACCTGCATTCTCTGCAAACTCTGTGACAGGTTGCATAGCATTCTTAATAGTCTCAACACGTTCCTTGATAGCCTCAGTCATCTTTGCCTGTGTAGCCATCTGTGCTTCGTAAAGACTATCCTTTGCCTGTTTCAACTGCTCTTCGCTGATCTTATCCTGCTCGCGCAACTCCTTCATGCGGTCATAGTACATTTCGGCACGTTGCTGCAGAAGTTGCAGACGCATTATTTCTGGGTCGTTCTCTATGGTGTCAACAATACCCATCTGTCTGCCAAAGGTAGCGGGAGAGCCAAAGCGGTTACGCTCTGTATTGGCTCTGTCAAGCGTCTGCGCATTGGCATCAAGGGCTATGATGTCAGGACGGTTTTTAAAGATGTAGTCCTCACGGTTCTTTACCTCGTCATAGGCTTTCTTCTGTGCATCGGTCCATGCGTCGGTCATTTCAATGAGCTTCATGTAGAACACCTGCCATTGGTCGGCAGACATATCAAGCACACCTTGCAGAGAACTACCAGCAAGAGTAACGTCATAGTCTTCGCCAAAGAGAAGTTTCAGAGCGCCTTCCTGCCCTTCCTTGCTGCTAACATCGGTCTGCAGCAGCTTTACAAGATTTTCGCGGGCATTCTTGAAAGCGGTATGCCACAGGGCGGTGCGTTCCTCGAAGAATGTTTTTATCTCTTCATCCTGATTGCCCTGACTCCAATCACGTATCTGGCGGGCCTGTGCATCGTTGATGCCTGCAATACCGAATTGCTCCATTACATTTTCATAATTAAGCTCTACTTTTCCGGTATAGTTCTTTGCCATCAACTCTTTTTCCCTGAGACGGGCAAAGGTATTGTCTATCTTTGCATTCTGTCCTTCGTTGACAGATGCCTTGCGCAATATCTGGTCGAGAAGTACACTGCCTTGCTGATTGAGTTCCTTGGAAAGTTTCTCAATCATTGTGCGTAACTTCACGATATCGTTGTCAACAATCTTGTCAAGCAGTTCGGTGGAGAGATTTGTGCCACTCTCGTTAAGCGGCTCATAAAGGTCATCACGCATAGTCTGCTTGAAGGCGTCCCAATCGTTCTTTGTACCGCCAATAGCCTTTCTTACGTTTGCCAGGGCATCATTCATGCGCTGCTGCAATCCTGCTACGGTCTGCTTTTGCAGTTCTGACGACATGCCCGTTTCGGTAGCCATGTCTGTAACAGCATTGATTTGGCGCTGGTAGTAATTCCTTACATTATCTATTATAGCCTTTGCCTGTTGCTGCTCTTCCTTCATTTCGGCACGCAACTGCTTCCGCCTCTCCGCCTCTTCCTTCCTTGCCTGTTTCAGGGCGTCTTTGTCAGGGGCTTCGTTATCGAGAGAGCCTTTACGCTTCCAACGGGCTTCCTCAACCTTCTTATTAAAAGTGTCGATATTGAAGTGTTCAAGGTCGATATCCTTATATTCAGAATTAAACATCCTGTCAACCTGCTTGTTAAGGTCACGCTCGTTGCGGTAACTGGTAATATATTCTGTCAGCAGGTCGTAAAGCTGTTCATTGCCTACATTCTTATATTTACCGTCGCTG
>Ga0326512_10002240_pt1 | contig 14329 bp, 22 predicted proteins | sample 1_2617_0518_D_FD_203652 | JGI IMG/M metagenome (GOLD analysis project Ga0326512, IMG submission 203652) | Bovine rumen microbial communities from UC Davis, California, United States - 1_2617_0518 | ecosystem: Host-associated > Mammals > Digestive system > Stomach > Rumen | place: USA... | reverse complement strand
GTTGTAGTTAATAGAAATAATGGTATGCCTTTTGACCGTGAACGGATTGATGGAATCGGCATATCTTGCAAACTGATAATTCCAACCGTAATCCTTATCCCTTTCGTGAAGAACTCCGTGATTGTCGGTGTATTCTTCATGTCTGATTTCTGCAATTTGGTCAAGTTTCCACAACTTGCAGACCATATTAACAATACGGCTTACCTTCATACCGGGTTTCACGGTTGCCTTGCCACCGTACTTTAACAGAATTTTATTTGCCTTTTCAGTATACTCTTCGTCTGCAAAACGCTCTTTATAGCTCATAATAAGTTCTTCAACATCATCACTATCAACAACGTCAATATCTCTGTTTCTGTAAACCCAATGAAAGAACTCAGTGATGTTGTCAGCATCAACGCTCCGAGTGCTATCTACATCAAACACGATGCAGTCATGTTCGTCATCCCAATTAGGATGGTTAGAAAGGATTTCTCGGAGCCGTTGCTTTGCCTCAACACACCTCTGAACAGACTCTTCGAGGTGATGATTACGGTCATATCCGTAATGCTCAAGGATTTCTTCAGCCTTTGCAACAATTGCATTAATATTCATTTTATTTCTCCTTTGAATATATATACATGTATATGCCACACCACATCTCCTTTCAATATGTGGCTTTATTTTGGCAAGTTACCAAACCATTTTGTAGGATTCTACAAGGTCGTTCGCAAGTGCTTTGCGTTCTGCTTTGTTTGCCTTACGCAATTCTCTTGAACTGTACCAACCGCCAAATCCATCTGCCGACTTCAAGAAGTACACACTTCCGTATTCTGACTTTGTGATATCCAAAATCAGACCAACCATTGTGGTTTCATCGTCAATACAACCGTTGTCGCATTGTTTAACGGCACACACATCTAACAGATGTATCACTTAAATCACCCCTTTCAGACACTCTCTGACTTCCTTGTCATTAGAGTATTGGGCTGCGAGAATTGGAGCGGTTAATGTGGTTACTCGACTACCAAGTCTGCCGCTTTCGTTTGCATAGCGATCTCCAAGTTTTGCCACAAGGTCGCTGCCCATAAGCTCATAAATCTTGCAAGCCGTAGCCAGACCACGGCTCTCAAATAGTTCCTTTGTCTTGTGCATCAACTTGTCATAAGACTGTTTTGCGGTTGGCGAAAGGTCTGCCACGCTGATAACAACAGGTGTCATACCAAGCCGTGTTCCGTTCTTGTTTGCTTTGATTGGAACCTGTTTCTGTACAGGTTTTTCTGGCATTGGACGCTTTACAACATCTACAATGGGAGTTGCACCGCACAGTTCCTTTGCCTTATCAAGCGTTTCCGCAATTGTGGCAAGTTGACACTTGTGCCACTCAAGTTCCTTCTCCAACTTGACAACAGTGTCATCGTTGTGACGGAAAATCTTTTCCATGATTGAAAAGACTTGCACCGTATCATTTGACACGGCTGTCAACAAGGTGAGAATATTTGCATCGCAAACACACTCCACCCTTTCAATGGTCTTGGTGCGGATGCCATCTCGCTTGATAAAGTAATCAAGTACTTTCTGCTCCACACCTGCCATTTCGCACAATTTGTTAACACTTACATAAATCATTTCTCTAATCTCCTTTCAGTCTGTAGTTTCATAGAAATAGTCAAGTTCCTCACCCTTGAGGTTATCTTGAGCGTAGGAATCTGCATCTTCCCACAGTTTCAGATAGGTATTGTAATACGCATCGTTCTTCTCGTACCACTGCCACAGTTTCCAGTTCAGCACCATGACGAGTTCCGTCAGGTACTTGTAATTGGACTTCCATTCCTTGAATGCTCGCTTGTAAGTGTCATTGATAGCATCTACGCCGAAGTTGTCGGCAATGCTGAAGTCCTGAAAGAACGTGGTGATTTGCTTGTATCCGAACATTTCCTCGGAGTTGAAAAGTGTGATATTCATTCTGTTTCTCCTTTCCTTAACGGTTTCACTTTCTTCACTATGTAAGGGTAATCTCCCATCTGCCCCACTAACACCGTGTCGCCCACTGCGACATTTTTTGGAGTATAAATGTGGTGTCCCTTGTCTGTAAATGCAACAATATCATCTACATAGATGATGGTTGCCTTTGTATAGCTGCTGCTGTATACAACGCTAGTTGCATAAAACGCAAGCAACATTGATACGATTGCCATTAGGATTGATTCCGTCATAGGCTACTCCTTTCCGTCGAACACTTTAACGTGGTCGACATATACTCTGCCACCACGTTCGGTGGCGAATTCTATTGCGTCAGGTTCCGTTGCGAACTCGAATCGCAATACTCTGTACATAGTTGGTACGAAAACTTCAATCATACGGTTTCTCCTTCCACTTCTTCGATTCGCACATAACATTTGCGAACAGTTCGCAGATATTGCTCTGCCTTTTTCGCTTTCGCTAATGTGCTATAAGTCCACCAACGTGACCAAAAGCGTCCATGATAGGACACAAAAACTCTGTATGCCATAGCACTCTCCTTTCTCTTATAGGATAACGTAATTTCCCCACAGGTCATGAGGAACGTATTGATCGTCTTCGTTCCACCGCATCTCTTCCGTTTCGGTCATAGCACGGCAGTAGTGACCGTCAATAAGTACAACGCCATGCTCCGGGTTAAGAGACATGCCGTTAAATACCATCTGACTGTCGTACATGTGGTTTCTTACGCAATAGTGCATATAGTTGTTCACACTCGTCTTACGGTAAAAGATGGCAAAGTACTCACCGTCCGCCGACTGTCCTGCAATATGCTCGTCAGTGGATGAGATAAAGCCATCGTACTCCGGTATCGCATAGTCGAACATAGAGAACTTGCGCTCACCGATACGCTCAATGCAGTCGTTCTCAACGACCACTTCGGCGTACTGATGGGACATAGCCTTCTTGATATCGTTGGTAGTGAGGATAATGTTATCATCCCCGTCAAACAAAGTGTACTTATACATGCTTGCTCCTTTCAAACAATAACGTAGTTGCGCCACTGGTCTGCACGGTAATCATTGTCATACGCTTCTTGTATTGTGCAACAACGGCATATGTGACCATCAATCATGACTTCGCCGTTTTCAGGGGACAGTTGCATCCCTTGCAGTGCTATATATGCGTCATATCTGTCACCTCTGACGCAATAGTACTCCGAACCGACATTGGTTTTGTGGCGGAGTATGTCATAATATACACAGTCCACCATATCAACTTGACCCCCAATGTGGTCATCCGTAGAATCGAGCAAGGTATCCCACTCTTCGATGGGATCGTCGAACATCTTGAAAAACCGCATACCGAACCGCTCCATCCGCATCCTGTTCTTCTCGGTATACATATGCAGCGAAGTGTCCTCTGCGATGGAACGTGCTTCTGTAAGACTTGTTGTGCCATCGACAAATCTGTCATCGTTGTCGTAGAAACTGTAGTGATATTCCATCGTGCCACCCCCTTACAAGATGTACATCAGCACCAAGATGCCGATGCAGATGATGGTTACGCAACAATTGCGGAATACAACGTTGCTGTCGTGCAGAGCCTTGACATACTCGGAGTATGCCGAAGCCCTCTCATTGCGGTGAGCCACCTCATTGTGGTGCTTCACCATTTCAATGCCTACGATGTCCAGTTCCTTGTTCATTATTATATCCTCCATGCTACTTTGTCAAGTGGGTGACAGGGGAGCAATCGCTCCCCCATTCCCATAAGTTACTATTACTGCTTACCACCCCTTTTTGCAGCCTTCTTCTTGGTCTTGGTGTCAACACCCTTGGCAAGAAGTTCTGCCAAGTTGGTAACAAGCTCCTCAAGTTCATCCTTCGTGAAGGTTGCGGTAGCTTTATTAGCGTGTTCAACCTTGTCGTCAACGTACCAAGACCGCAGATCGAACTTCGCCTCAACATCGTCTTCGTCAGTGTCTTCGGGAACCCACTTGACGAGTCGGAGTTCCAAGTTCTTGCTCTTGAGTACGGTGCCGTACTTCTTCAGTACTACTGCTTCGATGTTCTTATTCTTCTTCATGTTGTTGCCCCTCCTTTGGGCTTAAAAGGTTGATGTGTTTCATTAGCGGTTCCTCCTTTTAACCACTACGGAATCAGCCGAAATTTTCGGCTAAAACCGTAGGTGTTAAAACAGTTCGGGGAATACAGAATGGAGTTCCTCAAGCGTCGGTAAATCATACTCATCGTCCCTACTCTTGCGACGCGCCATCAAATACTGTTCGTTCTCCCACTCTCTGCGGCTTCTTGCATGGGGTCTTTGGGGTACTACTTCATCAACCTGAACTTGGCGTAATACCGGTTTCATCACCCTATAGTTGCTGTCGCCATAGTCAAATTCGAAGGTCTGCTCATGACGGTATGCCGCCATTCCAGCCACAATGTCGTCATAGCGGTGAATTTTGTACTGGGTACCACCTGCAAAGTAGTCGTACCGTTCAGTGCGGAATTCTAATACGGTTCTCATGTTTTGCTCCTTTCGCCGTTTCAAAATATTTTGCGACTAGTATTGTTTCGTCGCTTGTTACTTGAGTTTTTTGCCCAGTTTCTTTGGACATAAAAAAAAGCCCCACCCGAAGGTGGGGCTCCTTTGAGATGTGGGGCTGGGTTATCTGTTAGCCTTGGCAACATACTTGCCGAACTTCTTCTCGAAGGGTGCTACAGCCTTGGCGTAGTCCTCGGCGGACTGCCAACCGACGGAGTCGTAGTCCTTGCCAACCATTGCCAAGTAGCGGTTCCGAGCCGCCTTGTAGGACTTGTAGTTCCACTGACCGTCAGCATCCTTCTTCGGTGTACACTTGCTCCAGTCAACCGCACCTTTGGTGGTCCCCTTCGTGGTGGTGGTGGTGGTGGTGGACTTGGAAGAAGGCTGTACTACCGCCTTCTTCTTGGGCGATACCTTGGTCGTGCCACCATTGGTGGTAAGTGCATCGGTCAATGCAAGGATAGCATTGTACAGCATCTCGTTGGTTACATTACTCTGTTTCTTCATAGTATTAGCCCTCCTTAGGCTTGAACAAAATGTATTGGGAAGAACTGTTGTCCTTCCCTGTTGCTGATTCGAGAAAAGCAAAACCGAAAACCAAAGTCAAATTTCGTAAAATAACCATTTTGCGAATTTTCCAAAGATCCGGGGGTATTAATTTCTGGGAAAACGGTGGATTTTTCTTGCAGTTCGTAAGCTGGTGTTGTTACACAGCATGTAAAAAACTTTCTTATTTAATACAAAATTCTTGCTCGACCAAACAGTCGGCCGCACAAACAAACCGCCACCAAAACAAATCCCACTCAAAATCAAAATATAAAAAAACAAAACAGTGTAGCTGCGTTGCACTCCGCATAGCTACACTGTCTGGGGCGAAATATATAAATAACATAAAAAACTTGCTACTAACAAAATAAATGTTAGCGTACAATAAAAATGTTACTAACATATTGTATAACATACACATTGCAAAATAAAGTAATGTATTGCAATGTATATACAAACGTGTCCGGGTATATATACATTAGGGTACATGGGCATATCAGAATATATATGTGTGGTATAGAACAACAACATATATGTGGGGTACATATGTGAGGTATAACAACACATGTACAGTACATACTCACAGTACAGAACAACAGTAACCACACAACATATGTATGGTACAGTACACATTCGTAGTACAACATATATGTGGATCAGTACATATGCATATCGGTACACTTGACAAAACAGAACAGTCAAAAGTACAATGGACATAACCTAGCGATAGAGGACATACTAGAACAGAAAGAGGACGAGTCGTAAAAGTATTTATTATCTTAATAACTATATTATGTTCTTTATTATTCTATGTCTTACAGTTTCTGGAAGTTTTTACACGGGTACTCAAACAACAATTGGAGGTTTTTATGGTTTCTGTGGCAAAAAGGTTTATTGACAGACAATTTACAGATGAGGCATTTGCGGTGATCTTTTATCTGCGTGAATGTGTGAGTAGTGCAAGACGAAATGTCATTGTCTCAAAAGATGTGATCGAGTATGTTTTGTACGAAAACACCAAGCGTACCAGAGAGCATACCAATGTGGTCGGACAAGTGATTAAAGAATTAGAAGACAATGAGATCATCTGCAAAGAAGGACATGTGTATGTTGCGAAGGCAGAAACATTTGCTTCCAATAAACATTACATTATGGTTGCGGAAGAAGTATTCGAATCGTTCCTTCATATGACAAGTAATCGAAATAGGTGGGCGGTATTTCATTTGTATTGTTTGTATGCAGCGAATTTTTCTTCTTGGTATAAATACAAGGCTGGGAATAGACCAATGAGTTTCTTTGCTGATCTTCTAAACGTAAAGGAAGTTACGGTGGCAAGATACACCAAAGTGCTTGAGGATTTAAAATTAATTTATATTATTCGCTTCTCATTTGACGGAGCTGGAAAGCCAAACGTGTATTGCTTATATGAAGATAAGGAAGATGTGGATGATCTGGTTTCCTTAATTGACAACACCGGGACTGGAACAAAGCAGAGCAACTTTAAGCGTAGCGTGGTGCAGCGGTACAAGGCATTTTGTGAAAAGCCCAGCAGCGTACAAGATGTAGAGCGGCTTATGCATGATGTTGATGTATATAATAGGTTGCAAGCTCCTTATGTCGGCAAGCGTGATTGGGTAAAGTTGCTCGACACCTCCGTCTTTAACTTGACATAATAGCGTCAAAATGTTAGTATAATTGTATGGAAATCGAGTATGAGCTTGACCCTTACAAGGTCTTTGGGCTAAATAAATACCGGGCGTGGCTCAAGCCGTGGCAGAGGTGGGGCGGCTTCGAAGATCAGGAAGTACTGATCGAGGTGTTGCAATCTGCTCCCGACTTGCAGCCGGCAGCAATGCTGGTGGGGCGAACCAATCTGGTGTGCGCATTTATTGACTATAATAGGAACGGTATCATGATTGTGAAGGGCAAACTCACAGACATAGATATGTTTCAGAAGCTGGATGCGAAGTACGACTTTAAATTGTGCCAGCTGCTGATTTGCACAGAGGGCGGCGAGTATATCACTCTATAGGAGGATGTAGAATGTCAGGGAGATATAGAATGCATTACAACAATAGTAACGACAGTTGGGTTTTGCCATTTCTGACTTTACTGTTTGTAGTATTAAAGTTGTGTGGCGTGATCAATTGGTCATGGCTGTGGGTGTTGAGTCCACTTTGGATTGGATTCCTTATAGGCGTTGTCCTATATATTGTTATTGTAATAATTGCGCATAGAAAGGAGTGATGCATGGCTTGAGTGATGCTGGACTTTTTATTATGAACTACCAAGCCGGATCTGTGTACGAGGTTGAGTGCGGGGTGCGTGACAACTACGACTCGACCAGAGCAATGCTGACGAACAGTTTGTTCAGTGACTTCCTAAAGGAAAACGGATTGCACATTCATAAGGGCGAGTCAACCAGAGATATTATCTGCATTAAGTTCGACTACGGCTCACGCTCTTATGAACAGGAAAAGAATCACATTGCACGGACAATCAAAGATGCGGAGGAGCAGCTGGCGGCAGAAACCAACGAGAACCTTCGAAGGCGAACAGAGGTAAAGCTGGAGCGGCTTGCGGAGTTGGCGGTTGCGGTGGAGCAGAACAAAGACAAGTTCATAAAGATTTCGGCAAACGACTTGCGCACCAAGTTCTACGAGGAAGGGGTGACGATCCACTATCCAAGAGAGAGCATACATTACCAGATGTTGTACCGAACACCGGGAAAAGCCAAGAAGGGCGAGTGTATGTTTGTACGTGACTCCCTATATAAGAAAGCAAGAAAGTTCTTATATATGGGGATTAAGCTGCCGAAAGAGAATGCGCAGATTGTGGAGATTGGGGCGTACTCTTCTCTCATAACAAGCGCAATTGAGGAGCGGCTGCGGATTGAACCGGAGCAGATCCTAGTCATAAAAGATGTGGATGCCTTCTTTACTACCAACGTGTTAAGTGTGGAGATAGATGAGCAGAAACATTGTGTAGCGAAACACAAAGAGAACTACAAATTAAAGAATACACTTTTTGACGGACAAGCACTTATTGATGTAAGTATCTTCCCATCGTGGGCAAGCGGATATGTGTTGCTGCGGCATCACTTCTGTAAGATGGCGGCGTTTGTGTCACGCATACAAGATTATTTCCGTGACACGTTTGGGGATGAATATGAAACAAAGACCGTCAAGGATATGTGGGGCAATGACCACTTAGCTAAAGACATACGGCTGATCACTACGGAAAACGCCATGAAGTGGTCGAAATTTCCGGGCATCACTTTTGAGTATTGGTCAGAATGGGTGAGGACGAACGGTTGCAACTTTGGAATCGTCAAGACAGCCCACCAAAGTAAACTAGGTGAATATCAGCGCATGAGTTACCAGATGGTGAATGCGCTAGATATAGAAACAATCCCATTTGTAATGGGCATTACACTTTCTTATATAGAGCGGCTCAAGACTGATGATACCGCATTTCTCGACTTCTTAAGAAAGAATCAAAACTTCTCTAACGATTACGAACCATTAATTAAAATCTGCGAAAAGAATCCCAACTTTTTAAACTGCGATTACTTCCGGGAGCGGAAGCGCAAAATACTACATGGGTATACAAATAAAGTAAAGTTCGGCAAGGTGCTGCAGAACGCAGACAATCTTGTTATTGTCGGTTCGCCTTATGCAATGTTAATGGCGGCAGCTGGCCTAGATCCTTTTGATGATCCGACATTTAAACAAGAAGAGGGAGCGATGCAATGCTGGACTTCTAGATTTAGGAGCGGCGAATATCTGGCAGAGTTCCGTTCTCCATTAAATAGTCGCAACAATCTCGGATTGCTACATAATACGCGGAGTCTTGAGTTTGATTTGTATTTCCCGTTTGGTAAACAAATAATTGCAATAAATATGATTGGAACAGAAGTACAGGATCGGAATAATGGCTTAACATACTGGGTCAGCGTACAGAAATGTGCGTAAAAAATATTCGGCGAAAATTGGAAAGCTAAGTGTGTGAATATGAATATGCAAGAAATTTAGAAAGACATACCTGGATTTGAAGGTTTATATCAGATTAGTAATTATGGCAACGTTAAATCATTAGCTAGATATTCTAAACAAAAACATTTTATAGAAGAAAAAATATTAAATACATGTCATTCGCAAGGTGGTTATGTTGATGTATCTTTATATAAAGATGGACATAGATATCATAAAAAACCACATAAATTAGTAGCTGATGCATTTATCCCAAATCCAGATAATCTCTCTGAAGTAGATCATATAGACGCTAACAAAGATAATAATTGCGTGGATAATCTTAGATGGACAACTCATAAAGACAATTGTATGAATCCACTAAGACGTGAATTATTACATAAGATCAATGTAGGCAAAAAACTCACGAAAGATCAAATAATAAAAATGTCAGTTAGAATTTTAGTATTAAAAGATGGGGAGCCTGTTTGTTCTTTTAAAAGTTATGCAGACTTAGATAAAAATAGTAAGAACATTTTTGGTTTTACTTTATGGAATGTTTACGTTAGAAAAGTTATAAATGGGGAAATGGATAATTATCACGGTTATACATTTAAGACATTTTAATTTCACACATATGCCAATCAATTACCAAGACTAATTTATTAGTAAGGTTTAGAGACTAGGTGGTGACGAACAGAATAATCCACCCACGAGTACCGAACTCCTGAACAGATAATGCTGAAGGAGAAGAGATAGTCCGACACTCCGGAGAAATCCGGAGCAGCCTTGGATAAAGAGCCAAGGACATAACATTAGCAGATCAAGATTCCGATTCAATCTTTGTTACCAACCAACCTGACATAGTAGAGCATGCACGGAATTGTATGCACGACTATCCAACAGTAGTTAATAATATACCAAAATCAAAAAAGACATACACATCATCTCCTGCCGACTTTGCAAAGGTAGACAATGGACTTGCTTCATCTCAATTGTCTATTGGGGAGTCAAGTAATTTAGCACAGCTATGTTTGACATATACATATAGCTTTGCGGAAACAAGAAGTGAATACGAAGACTATTGTACAATCCTTGCTGTTATTGCCCAAGCGAGTATCGATTCAGCCAAACGTTCGTTCGATATTGACATTCCTTCAGAGATAAAACGCATTAAGACAGCGATCAACGTTAAAGAAAATGGATATCCGAAGTTCTGGAAATATGTAAGACCAGATTTGGCAAATAAAATAAACGCAAGCTTACAATGCCCAATGAACGAAGTGTGCGAAACAAAGTTTTTTGCAAGCAAGAATAGGGATGACTGTATTCCGTTTGCAGACTTCATAGTAAACAAGCAGCCACCGGCAAATCGCAAGGTGTCCAGACGAATTGAGGAACTAATCAATAAGTTCGCATGGATGAATTACCAGCTGAAGTTCGATGAGGACATGGATGACTACGACACTTATCTCCTACTCCAGAAAGATTTCGAACTTATGATTAACGAGATCAAGACAATTGCGATGGGCAAGAAATATGCGGAGATATTCTATTGGCTCATCAATAGGGCGTTCGTACTTACGCCACAGGCACAAGCGAAAACCGGAGAGATGCAAACAACGATCTCAAAAAATAAATCACTTCTGATGAAAACATTGTATGACATCAATCCAGATTTATTTCTTGAACAATTCAAAAACGTTGAAAAATGTGAAAAAACGGGACAACAATAAAATTTTGACCTTCATTTTTCCTACAAGCTATCGAAGAAAATTGAGAGTCACTAATCGTCACTATATGAGAGAGAGGAATTTTATCTCTGTAGTTTTGGAATGAAAGGATGAGAATTATGTTTAAGAAAGATTTGATCGACCAGATTGCTGCGGAAAGCGGCTTGACCAAGAAGGCGTCCAGCGCTGCACTTGAAGCAATGATGACAGTTATTGGCAACACTCTTATTGACGGAGATGAAGTTCACATTGTTGGCTTTGGAAAGTTCTATGTCAAGGACAGATGCGCAAGAAGACAGTTTAATCCTGCGAAGGATGAGTATGTCGATGTTGCGGAGCGTAAGATGATTAAGTTTAAGCCATCTGTAAATCTGAAAGCGGCGGTGAATGACAATGATTAAGTTTACGAAAACGAATTCAATTAACGGAACAATTAAGGGCATCTGTGTTCATAACGGATGTTTTATGGATGACGAAACCGGCGAGGTTATTAACCTTGCCGAGATTCTGGAACAGCAATATGGAGACCTTGCGTTTGACATCAAGACAAGTCGCAAGGACGACAGTGAGACAAATTAGTTTCGCCAGAATAAAAGTATGGTAGGGGTCACAGCTTACCATACTTCTGTGAATAATAGATAGGTCGGATTTGCAAACCGACTGAACGTGAACAGCGCACTTCTATTATTTACTATAAATAGGCGTTGGGAATCCCCAACGTCTATTTTTGTTTCTTGATTCGCTGCACGCTGAAAGGAATAATGTAATATGGGAAAAGATAAGCGTAAACGATTACTGTGGTTACATGCGTAACTACTCAAAGAAAATTTTAGTTCCTCCAGAGAATTCTGATTATTCAATTAAAAATAATATTACAAACGAAGAAATCCCAATTGCTCTTGGAAGTAAAATTATTCAACCTAAAAAACAATATGTTAATGAAGATGGCGAGTTATTGTGTAAACCAATAAATGGGAAAGAAAGGTTTGTGAAAATGTATTATGAGACAACCAGAAGATTAAAATATGCATTAACCCCAAAAGAAGGATTTTTGTTTTTAGAACTAACGACTTATATTAATATGCACACTGGCATTATTGTTATTAATAAGAAATGTGCAAACTTAAAAGATATCACAACAGCGTTAGAGGTTGATTATGATAACTTTAGAAAAATCATGAAGAAATACATTAAGCTTGATTTAATTCATATCATGAGATACGACAGACGGAATGTATATGTAGTTAATCCATTTTTATCAATGAATGGAGAATATATAACCGAATGTTTGCGTGATGAATTTATAAATACAATATGGGCTACTGGAGCTTTTAAGAATATGAAGAAGGAACAATTCGAAGAAATGTTGAATTCATCGCAACCATCAAAGTTATCCACCGAGTAGTTTCCACTCGGATAATAAATTAAATCCGAGAAAAAAATCACGGAAATGTAATTAATCAGTTATCCATGAGAGGGGTAAATTCCCCCTCACTGTTTTTAAAACGGGTGCATTTACTCATTATTTTTTGAATATCGAGTAAATCATCTCGTTATTTGTCTAGACTAAAAGGAGTGCATATGGAATTACAGAGACGAGAAGACGAGTCGCTTGCCGCATATGTCTGGCGTGTCGGTCAGGCAAAGGCGAATGGACTTATTGACGAATCTTGGGATATGATTGCAGAAATTGCAAACCCACAGTTCTTTGACGATGAAGCAAACTATCTCGGTGAAAGCGCATACCGCAAAAGATATTCTATTGCTAAAGAATTTTATGACGGAGTGTTCCGGGATTTAAACGAACATAAGATGAACAACAAGATGCTTTGGGATCTTAAGGAAGAACGTATTAAGCTGCAGACCGAGAAGCTAGAATACAACAAGTGGCTTCGTGAAAATGCAAGAGATGAATTAATTTTTGAGAAGATTAAAGATTGCGTAGAACATCTTAAACCACTTGATGTTCCAAATGGACTTGACCCAATAGAAAGAGAATGTGAATTTGTTCTTGCACTTGGTGATACTCATTACGGAGCAGAGTTTGATCTGCTTGGATTGTACGGGGAGATCATCAATTCTTATAGCCCAGAGATTTTTGAGGAAAGAATGTGGAGACTTCGTGATGAAGTTCTTAACACAATGTTCACTAATGAGGCAGACCACTTAAACATCGTATTTCTTGGGGATGCAATTGATGGGGAACTGCGTGTGTCACAGCTCATGAAGTTAAGATACGGCGTTGTTGATTCTGCTATTTATTTTGCAGAGTTCATGTCAAAGTGGCTTAACGAGTTAAGTAAGCATGTGACAATCACGTTCAATTATACTGTCGGCAATCACGGTGAACTTCGTATGCTGGGCCAGCCAAAAGGAACGTTTACAGAAGACAACATGGAGAAGGTTATCCTCTCCTATCTGAATGTTCGTCTTGCAGACAATCCGAATATTATGATTGTCGAGAATCCAACTGGATATATCTTCCAAGAATATTGTGGCAGCAACGTCCTCTGTATTCATGGAGAAGTAAAGAACATGGAAAAGGCTATTACAGACTTTTCTCGTATCTATAGAACAAAGATTGATTATTTAATTGCTGGGCATAAGCATCATGGAGCAACAAAAGATGTTGGCATGAGTAGCGAAGTTATTAATGTGCCTAGCATTATTGGAACGGATCCTTATGCCTTATCTCTGAACATGCACACAAATGCTGGAGCAAAGATGTTTGTGTTTGAGGAAGGCAAAGGACTTACAACAACGTTCAGTTATAAGTTAGATTAAAGCACCATGAGTATGGTGTTTAGTTTTGTCGGTAGCATAGTTCGGTCTAATGCCACGCTGGGATCCGGCGTAATCGAGGGTTCGAATCCCTCCCGACAATTTTTGAGAATAAAAGGATAGGTGATAAATATGGCTTCAATGAAACCAGCCTTAACTCCAGACGAGGTAAAGAAGGTCGGAAGTCTTTCGAAAATGAAGACAGAATATAACCGTGTTGCCGACATATACACGAAGATGGTTGATGGCGAATATCTTCGTTGCCCTTCTTGTGGGGAAGTAATGAAGGCAGATACGGCTTTTTATTTTGATAAACGCTATGTGTCAAACCGCTACCCTATTTGCAAGCGGTGCATTCAGAAATTGGTTGAACAAAGGAATCGTGATAATGACGAACCTAATGAAACCAAAGAAAGTGTGCAGCGTGTTTTGCAAATGATGGATAGAGTTTATGACAACGACTTTTATGAGAGTTGTATTAAAGGAGCGGAGGAAAATCTTAAAGAGAAAAACAGAACCTCTCCATTTTCTACATACATCACTGCTACATCTAGTTTGCCGCAGTACCGTGGTCGTACTTGGAAAGATTCAACGTTCGGTGAAGTCGCAGACGAGAATGAACAGGCAATGATAAACGAGAACTCTCGAATTGCAAAAGCAGCACGAAAACGATTTGGATCCGATTATCCGCTTAAGGATTTGATTTATCTGGAAACAGAATATGAAGATTGGACAAGTCGTTATGCGTGTGAAAATAAAGCGCAGGAATTACTATTTAAACGAATTTGTTTTGTTGAATTAAACATT
>Ga0326512_10002239_pt1 | contig 14331 bp, 14 predicted proteins | sample 1_2617_0518_D_FD_203652 | JGI IMG/M metagenome (GOLD analysis project Ga0326512, IMG submission 203652) | Bovine rumen microbial communities from UC Davis, California, United States - 1_2617_0518 | ecosystem: Host-associated > Mammals > Digestive system > Stomach > Rumen | place: USA... | reverse complement strand
AGTAGGAGCTGTTCCATTTGCGCCTGTGATTGTTAACTTATAAATACCACTTCCAGACGTTGTCTCAGCTGTTGTGAATGCCCAAGTAGATGCGCTACCTGCAGATGTAACATTAGGAACAGAAATAGCAGTACCTTGAGATACTTTACTAACAGTTGTTGCAGTACCCGCAGGAGTAATTGACGTTGTTACAAGCTTGCTAGAAGCTCCCGGATAAGATTTTACAAAGTTAGCAGTCTCGGGAGTACCTAGACCTGTTACAGCAGAAGATGTTGTATCAGCTGCCTTAGACACTGCCAGCTTAGTAGTTGTAGGTGTTACGGATACTGCACCGTTTGTAACAGAAGCACCTGTAACATTCTTTATAGTAGCTTCTGACTTAGTTAATGAAACGCTATTTTTATAAGCTAAATCACCTAAGTTAGCAAACTCCGGACTAGTAGTACCTAACTGCTCCCAAGAATACGTAGGAGACGAAGTAGTTCCACCTGTAACAGTTACATACTCAACATAAGCATCGCCCGTTCCAGATGACGCAGGCACCAGATAAATCTTTCCTGTTGTGTCTCTGCTTGCTACAAGCGTACCTGTGACATTGCCCCACTTAACATCTTTAGGAGTATTAGCAGCGCTATTAGATACAACGAACGATAATACACCGCCTTGAATGGCAGCAATTAAATCACGAGCTTCAGAGTCCCTTAACAGGTACTCCTGGTCTAATGTAATCCGATCTAGATAAACATTTGGCATATTATACCCTCCAAGTAGATAAATATTTTGTCCTTGCAAATATATACAAGGTAATTACATGTTTGAATTTGTGTTTCTAAAACTACGTTTTTAATCTTTTACATCATCGTCTTTGGGAAACCAATCAGGGACAACAACTCCTTGCCCTGCAGCCCATCCGGCAAATATGTCGGTTAAGACCCAATTTCCATCTAAATCTTTGAAATAGTGCTCTCCCAAGCGTATTATATCGGATGTATGATAAGGATAGTTCTTAATCAGCACAAGGAGTTGTGTCCTCAAGTTGTCTTTTTCATTCAACTTAACCGCTGATTTGATTTCCTCTAATTCTTTTTGAAGCCGTTCTTGCTCTTCTTTTTGTTTTATCTTTGATCTGTTTCTTTCGGAAATAAGATCAAAAATCTTTGTTATCAATACACCGAGCGTACCGCTTCCTATTATTGCAATTACAACTTCCATTTTAACAGTCCTTAATCTGGCATGTTTAAATTTACAAGTCTGCAGTAAATATTGTTCACAGTCGTTGTAACCGTTAATGTAGTCTTACTTATACTAACAGTTGTACCTGTACCTGCTTTAACTTCTGTAACAGAACCCGTAGTATCATGGGGAGCAACGATATATAATCCACCAGCCGCGGAGTTATTCATACGCTTTGTAACAAGCAGATAAATATTACCGCTTGTTAGAGATTTAGTGGTTGTAGTATTGCTAACTGTAAATGAAACAAAATTGGCTTTCTTTGCTCTACTTGTGTCTGTAGGATGCACATGATTGGAACGAGCATAAACAGTGCCACTACCATATGATGCTGTTCCGTCCATGGCAGGAGTAGCTGTACTTGCGGTTGGAATAGTGACAGCAGAACCATAAGCAGAAATATGTCCACGATTGTCAATCTTAATTGGATATACAGCTTGTGTGGTTGCAGCAGTTAAGCTATAATTACCATTTGATGTATGATAATCCCATTTACTAATTTTTGTAGGTCCTACAGTATACTCATTTCCAGCTGAATTTATAAATGTTAATAATGCAGATGTTAACTCTGATTCAGTTGTTAAAGATTCTTTTCCTGAATAATCTCTCAATAAAACATGTGCATTACTAGTTGAACACATACTATCAACATAATTTGTAGAACTTGGAACTCCACCACTTTGACGAGGATCGTTCCAATGTTGAAACAGAAGGGAACTACCTGTAAGATAAGAACTATATGCAAGAGCATTATTAATACCTATCCCCACACCATAAGAAGTTGATGATTCTGCTTCTCCAGTTTGGGTATAACGAGTATAAGTTCCAACATATACTCTTGGACTAACTGTAATCAGAGCGTCTTGGCCAGCACCACCAACATACAGATGATTTGTTGATGGCATGAATCTCAAACCAGCTGATTTATTTGCTTCAGCCGTTTCACTAGAATCTGATACACTATTAGATAGTAATACTCTAAAGTCATTAGCAGCAGTACTATTATTTTGAGCAACTTTATTATCACTAAGAGCCGCAGTTCCATTTCCTTGAATCCAACTCCAAGCAGAATTCCACTCTTGCACCTTTGTTGCCGTAACCGTTGACATATATGAACTGTCCATTAGAGTGACGCTATTTGGCTGAATGATTGTTCCATTATCAATAGCCCCAACAACAAGTTCTGTTGTATTCGGATTAAAAGTTAAATATGGATTTTTTCTTGCCTTAGCGGTTTCTGTTACGTTATTAGTATTTTCAGAAAGAAGAAGTTTATAATAAGAATTTCCGGATGTGGTTTGAATTTGAGAAACTTTTTCATCGATACTCGTAATCGTAACATCACCACTGCCAAGAATAGAATTTCCGTTTACAGTCTTGATATTCGTCCCAGAAACAAGAGTATCCTGCTTATTCCCAAGCGCAGTATTGATGACCTTGTTCTGTACCGGGTTCTCGCTTGTAGAACTAAGTGCGGAATCAACAGTAACAGACCCGCCGCTTGGTGCCTTGCTTCGCCCGACAAAGTAATAATACCTTCCTGAGTACACAAAGGTCAGGCACTCTCCAGCATCCCATGTCAACGTGTTGCTTGCAGAGGTCACTGCATTGTTGACAAAGATATTCTTTGCACCTGTCGAGTTTATATTCAGCGTAAGCGCACCATCCACATAGGTGTTGGCGTCAGAGAAGATGATGGATACCCTCGTCCCCGGAGTAAGGCGGTAGTTTGTGATGGAACTCACCTTTGCTGCAGTAGTTGCTGCAGTTGATGATGTGCCATACCACGATCCAGCGCCATCGGGGTGGTTGCACGTTGCCGGCGCCGCCGCGCTGATGTAGTAAAAATTGACGCCGTTATACACAAAAGTCAGCACTGTATCGGCAGACCACATCAGCGTGTTCGTAGAAGATACCGGCGAAGCGCCGACAAAGATAGAAGTGTGTCCTGTCGAATTGACATTGAGGACTGGTGCTGCCGTTGTGTTTGCCGTAAGAAACCTAATGGAAATCATCGCGCCTTCGGTCAGCGTGAATCCCTCGCAAGTGACCACCTTTATTACAGTACTTGCGGCAGTGTTTGAGGTGCCGAACCAAGTGGACCGAGGCATTGCAGATATAGCGTTGTCTACATAAGATTTAGGAACTGCGTCTCCGTTGTCTACAGGTGTAACAACATTCTTTATTGTTGTAGTTGTAGGAGTTACTACAATTTCATTCTCTGGATATGTTCCAGAACTTATAGCACCCCTGACAGACAATGCTGCTTGCGCTTCGTCTGTGTTGTTATTGAACCCTAAATCAAAAGATGCCCAAGAGTCAGTTTCAGATTCTCCAGAAATAGACATGCCAGAAGAAGTCGGGCCTGCATACGATCTTAAACGTTCTCCACTAGATGAAACGTAAGATGCATCGAATCCTAATTCAGTTATACCGGCATAGCTATTGTTTCCATAGTATCCTGTAATGTGTCCGTAACCAATAGTTATGCCTGTTCTATCTACTGTGCTTCCTGATTCCGGCTCACTGTAAATATCAACAGTACCGTCCTCATTAGATATATTAGCAATAAGATTGATATCAGATGTTAATGATCTGCTAGACGATACGTCTACTTTACTGCTATCACTCGGATGTACGTGGTCTTCTTTTGCGTATTTTGAGCTTGTGCCAACTGATGCTGTACCATCCATCAGCGGAGTCGCTGTTGCTGCGCTAGGAACAGCACTAGATATAGCATTTGAAACTGTTGATACAGTAGCTGCCTTATTAGTAGAAGCATCGTATGTTCCGTCAAAGACATATGTTGTATCTTGAGCAGGAATTCCTAAAGCAGTTATATCACTCTTTTGAACAGCTGTTAAGCTAGCGATATGTCCTTGTGCAGTACTTGCTACTTTATACAGCCCGCTAGAAGTAGCTGTTGTTAACTTGCTGCTATCTGTTGCATGATTGTAAGCAGTGTTACCATAATCTCCTCTAAAAGCTGTAGAGGATGTTGTACCTAAAGCAAGTGACGGACTTATTTCTACATATGCACTTCCTGACCAACGATAAGTGAGATTTGTAGAAGTATCTACATAAATTTTTCCAGCTTCACCTGTTGCAGGGAAACTTGATTTAGCAGAATACTCTAAAACATCATCAACATAACTAGGTAATTGAGAGCTAGGTACTTTTCCGTTAGCATCAAGTTCAGCTACGCCGCTATTAGCACCCTTTTGAGATGTAGGAATAGCTCCAACCTCGGTAGCAGTATATGTAGGCTTTGTATCTGCTTTTGCCCAAGCGCTTACATCGGATGCAGGTAAACTAGTTACTTCATCACCAGAACCTGTAATATGACCTTGGGCATCATATTTTATAGGATAAAGGCCTTGAGTTGTTTTTGCAGTAACTGAATTTATGTGATTGATTGTACCGGAAGTACTAATCGTACCACCGGATGCGTTAGTACCAACTTTCAATCCTGTTCCAGCAGTAACTCCAGTTACCGTACCTGTATTACTGGTCTTGCTATTCCAATTTGTAATATCGCTAGAAGTAATACCAGCAGCCGCACTAGCAGAGTATACTGGATCTGTTTCAGATGAAATGAACCCTGAATCATTGACAAGTTCACTTGTTTTTGTAGGCACGATGTAATCTTCGCCATCTATTGTTACAATTCCAAGTTTTTTAGTTGTGTCTGACAAAGCATCTCCTCCTCAGTTTACAATCAAAATATTTTAATAAATAAATTAGGTCAAATTTATCAAGTACTTCCAGGACCAGGAGTTTCATGTCCTCCAGTTCCTCCAGATGAACTTGGCAAATTAGATGACAAAACAGGGTACATGATAGAAAATGTAAAATATGTTAGCGATGATCCGCTAATTGTTCTAACGTAAAGTCTATTCACCCTGCTAGCATCGCTATCTAAAGGAACTCCAATAGTTGCAAGTGCTAACCCCGATCCAACTAGACAAGGGATAATTTGCCCACTAGACGCATAGAACCCCGACCCCCAATAAGGAACATCCGAACCTGGAATGTATGATCCGTCTTCGTAACCTGACAAATCAACTGAAAAATGTGCGGACGACAAATTTCCATGACCAGCTACATTGACAAATCTACCATTTGTTATTACACGAAATGTTGTCATATGTGTTAAAGCATCGGAAGGGTAAACAGATACACTAGATGTTATATCTTTCCAGTTGAGCTTATCATCAGTAACTACATTGTCTCCGTTACTTGTTATGGCCCCTTCAACATCTAAATCTCCCGATAAATATTCGTTTCCGTTCCAATCAAGAGTCCTAGCATTTGACCGTTTGATAGCTGTAGATCTTCGTATGTACGAACTTCCTGTTACCCATCCATCCGCAGGATCAATTATATGGTACCACGAGCGAGATTGCTCATCGTCATAAATTTCTGTGTATTCATATGTCCCCGAAGGTAATTCATATACTATACTAGAAGAAGTAGAATAAGTTGAACGGACAAGCAGACTTGAACTAGTTATTATTACATTAACTTGAGAGCCATTTCCTACTATCTCTATGTAATCTCCTCTGCTGATAGAACTAACAGGATTAGTATCTACAATATTGTACTCTCCTAAAGCAGTCTGTCCAGCGTGATTTGCTATTGTGCCTAATCCTTGAGCATGAGACCAGTTTCCTGATGATACTGTATCCTTTCCTTCTGAATGCGACCACTGACCAGATGATAGTGTATTTTCACCTTCTGCAAAAGAATACGAACCTTGGTGATCAGAGGAATCCTCCGAAAATGAACCTGTTACGTGTACAGCATTTTCAGAATATTCGCTGTTTTTTAATCTAGACAGTCCTAATATTTTGTTACCTTGTGTATCCGTAGTCCAACTAAGTTCAGGATCAACGCTAAATGAAGTTCCTGCTTCTGATAATCTATGATTGACCCAATCCCTTATGCTGTTAAGAGCGTCTGTTCCTAGGTACTTCTCCCATAAAGCTCCTACCATTATAGGATTTTCAGATAAAGGTATTTCTTGACCTGGATAGAATCTATCCCCAGATTCTGATCCCCAGCACCCAAATGCAAATCCGGAATTAGTCCATCCTAGATCGGCTGCTGACGGAAATACTCCTCCGAGTTCTTCGTTTGTTTTAATCTGATATTCGATATCATCTGGATAACGATCAAAATAAGGTTCGTAAAGAAAATATATGTCCATAATTCAACTCCGATCAGTACATTGGTGATACGGGATCATTCAAAGAAAGTATTTCATATGCTTCTTCGTAAGTTACTAACCCGGCACCTGCAACATCTAAGGTCTTGACAGAATACCCTGAGGATGATTCGTCTGAAACTGTAATATCTAACGTTCCCGGATTCTCTCCAACAGCTACATCAACAACACCTAGCAACTTAACATTAGAAGAATCTCCGTCATTATCAGCTATAGAAAATGTAAGCGGATCAGACGAAGCTTCAACAGAAGTAACACGAGGTAGGCTATCTACATATGATTTATTTGTAGCATCAGACAAGTATATAGGATTGGCCAATCCTCTTAATCTAATACTTCCTACTTCGTCTTGTCCAATAACTTGATCATTACGTCTCAAAGAAAGTATTGGTATTGCAGTAGGCCCAACCCCATCGGCTCCTGTCATCTTTATATCAATACTTTCGTCAGCTCCTAGTACGTCATGTACAAGTTTAACAGAGGGCCAATTTCCCGAAATAAGAAGGTGCGGAGCAACTTGAGAAGAGATTTCTAACTTACCTGTAACAGTCCCACCCGTAAGTTTAAGATACTTATCATCAAAAGAATCTCCAATAACATCAACTATATCAGAACCTGTAACAGCTTCTGCAGAAGATAAATGACCTTGAGAAGTACTTGAAATCTTATAAAGACCTAATTCTAAAGGGGTTGATAATTTTTCAGGATCTGAAGCATGGTCATAAGATACAGATCCATAATCTCCTCTAAAAGCAGTATCTGAGGTTGTGCCTAATTTCAGATCGCTTCCTAATAGGGCATATTCTGATCCAGAATAAATGTATGCAAGATGAGTATCTGCAACTAAATATATATTTTCCGATGATCCTGTTTCTGGAAAGTCAGACAACGAAGGATATTCATGAACTTGTTTTATGCTATCCGGAAATAGACTGGAATCAATGTGCCCTGTATTATCTAATCCTGCAATTCCATTCGGAGAGCTCTTTAATTCGTCTATATTCTGAAAAGTGACAACATCTAGAGGATTTGATACATCACCCTTGTTTCCAAGCGTCAGTTTTCCTGATAGAACTTCGTTACCATCCCAATCTAGCGTTCTTGCGTTAGAAAATCTAGATGACGATCCGTTTCCTACTATCTCAACATATGTTCCTCTAGAAGAACTGCTTTCATCTGAGGGATCCGGGTTATTATTTTCACCGAAAACAAACTGAGACCGATGAGTAGCGGATGTATTGTTTCCAAATGTAACAGAACACTGACCAGATGACTGATTATTACTACCAGACGAGAACGAAGCTTGTCCCGAAGATTGCGAATTTATTCCCGTTGATATCGAATAATCTCCGGTAGCACTTGTATTGTATCCTAACGCAAATGAGCTCAAACCGATCTTAGAACTATCAGAATCAATAGCATTGGACGACCTTGCAGACCCTTCGCTAGAACCATCTACAATATTTTTCAGTGTAGAATAATCTGTTAGCTTATTGTTTAAAAATGCTACGTCTATTACATCATTATCGGCTTCCGGAATCTCTGTAAGTTTAGGATTCCCTCGGAACAGAGGAGATTCAATATTCGCCTTCTCTTTGATAGAATCAAAGGGTCCATTCAGTTCATTTATATTCAATCGAGCTTTAGTATCTTTAAGCTCAAATCTACGTTCTTGTGCAGTTTCTTCTGTACTGGGGAGTTGTACTCTTGCTACAAGTTTGTAATCAGCCATTTAGGACCTCTTAATTATTAGACACAGTTGTTTCAGAATCAAGAAGCTGCAAGGATTCTCCTGTTATATCAATTGTATCGTCAGCAACTTGAGCTGAAACATTCGATAGTAACGTAACGCTTTGTGCAGGTTGATTATCAACACTCAATGAGTATTCCGGAACGCTAACACTCTCGGGTTCGCTCCAGGATACCGCAGAAACATTCACAGGAGTTACACTCGAAACATACGTGTTAGCTTGATCAGGATACTGAACAACATTCTTTGTCGTTCCAGGAATAGCTACATCTGTTGTTGCAGAAGTTACATGAGAAGCTGTTACATCAGATCCAGAAGCAATTCTTCCATTTGCACCAGATATTGTTAAGTTAGATCCGCTTACTGAGAAGTTCCACGTAGACGGAGCGCCCCAATCTGTAACTTTTGAAGCAGTTACGGGAGTGTTAGTATCTATTCCAGATATTGAAACAGATCCACCAACTCCGACTATGGACTCTTGTCCAAATGATTCTACGCTCTCACCTACAGATGAAACAACACTAGTGCTGCTAGAATTTGAAAACGACTTAACGGTTCCAGAAGACGAAGAATTAAGTTTAACTGTCTTAGTAGTAGGAGTTACAGAAACAGATCTGCTATGAAGCTTTGCAGAAGCTACATTTGTAACAGTAGCAATCGACTTATTCAATGCTACGCTAACTTGATGATCAAATGGTTCATCTCCTACAGCTATGTAGTTATTATCTGAATCGTTGTTGTCATAAACAAAATAGACAGCATCCTCCTCCAGAGTACCTGCAGCTTTTCTGGAATTATACTGGTTTATAGCTATATAGAAAAATTTAACTCTATCTCCTGAATTCATAGCATCTCCTCAAGAACTATTGATTTCTTAAGATTATACAAGGTTACAGTTTACTCAATAAATAAGCGGCCGAACTAGTCGACCGCTTAAAGAGCTAAAAAATTTAAATGATTAATGTACAGAATAGCTGAATCTTCTGTAGTTAGATTCAATGCTGTATTCGTTGAATAGCGAAATATGATCTTTCTTGAATCGAGCTGTATCTAATCTAGTAGAAGATACAGGAGTAAATCTAACGATGAATCGTCCTGTGTCGATCGCATCTACGTCTTTCTCAACTAGATCTTCCTGAAGTTCTTTCTTTAGAGCATCAATAGCAGATTCCAGCTCACGCTTCTGCGATTCCAGTTCAAAAAGTTTCTTGACTCGATTGTTTACCATTCTGTTAGTCATGAGGTCTTCCTCCTTTGATAAATTGACTTCTATGTATACAATAACGATTCAATGAAAATTTCAGTTATTTCCGAAATATTCGTTTGAATCTTCTGTACTTGTGTACTCTCCGTCTATGTAGTTTTCGTCGTTCAGTCCTCCATACCATACAAGCTGACCATGTTTGTCCTCTAACTGAGTAAGGCGGTACAGACAATCTCCAATGTCGTTGCCTCCAACTTCACAACTGTAGCCATCTTCGAATTCACCTAAGTATCTGGCAGGATAAAATATTCTATTTTCCCGTAGCCCCTCCAAAATAATGATCATTTTAACAGGAGACGTCATCTAAAGATAGAATCTTCGGATCCTTCTATCTCATCTAAAATAAGCTCAATTACTTCGGCTTCTCTTAGATCGTATTGATCACAAATTTGCTGAATACGCTCATCGTCGTAATCATAAACAGTAATGTTCTTCATAGATCAAACTTCCTCAAAATCAATTAGATTGTATTCTAGATCCCACTCGCCTGTTTTACTAGAATACTTGTTGTCTATCTTATTCTCAACAATAGAACGAGCGCCTAATTCGTCCGTTCGTCTTGTTGTTCCAAACCTCTCTACCCACGTATCTTTATCAACCTCAACCCCGTCTTCGTACCATACCTGGGATATTTCATAAGTTAAGTAAACTTTCTTAGTAGCTGCAAGTATCTTCAATATCTTAATCTCCCTTCACATTTAAAATAACGAATTTTACATAACAGAATCAACATAGTAGTATGATCCGTCAGAATCAACTCCATGCAGAATCTTAACGCTTACAGGATACTTAGATTCAAAATTTCTTGCAAACTTTTGAAGGAGTGACTTATTCCTGCATCCGACATGATACTTGTCATCCACATAGAAGTTAATCAACCCCTTCAAATTCTTACAATATTTAACAAATAGCTTGTAATAATCTATTCCACTGATAGTTTTTGAAACATTTACATCAGAAGGTTTTTGTTTCTCTTATGTAAGAAACAGCTTCTTCTAAAGTGGGAAACTTCTTTCGATTTGTATTTCTCGGACCCTCATAAATATAGATATCATCACCATCCTGATATATCTTAATATCATCTACTTTATCAATACAGCTTCCCGAAGATTTTATGTATAGTTTCATACAACATGTGCCTCTAAAGCATCCTTTGCAGAGTCAAGATCCGAAAATGTCCCTAAATCATCATATGTAAAATTCTCATATTCTCGAGTAACATCATACAACCCATCACCAACTCGGTATGTTACATAACCTACACAAACTCCGTCAAGATAATATTTATAAAATATGTAGTCACCCGAATCAAACGGATCTGCCCATCCATTGTACCTTGATGATTTTATGTATCTTTTCATAATGCTTTTACAACCTACTCAGGTATTTGTATCACCAAGTACGCTTTGATAAAAATCTAAAGATATAATCAGTATCCTCTTCTTTAAGGCTCTTTCTTAATGAATTAACTGCAAAGTTATGATCAAATACCCTCTCACCTACGTCCTCAGATATAACAACCTCAACTCCTGCATCATTGAAATGCTCAGCAATATAGATTGCTAGGTCTAATTCTTGTAGAAAAAGCTTAGCGTCATTTAGACTGCTAGAATTAGATGCCTTCCAAGTTATGCTGAATACTCCATCACGGTCAATGCGTAGATCTGTATATCGAGCATAGCGTAACCACGCATCGTTAAATGCATACAATCTGTCAGATGTTATTTGGATCATTGTGTAGCTCCTTTGAAATATATATTTGTGTTCATATAGAAGGTTGATATTATCATTGTATATAACGAAACCGACCTTTTCAGATTGTCTCAGTTACTCACTGATGAGTATGAAAAAATTCTATCTAGTATATTCAAACGTCATCCAGTGACAAGTTAGTTTGATTAAGCATACTCAAAAGTATAAAAGGTTAGATGTGTTATCAACATCTATAAACATACACACTCAAAGCCACATTTTCGGATGATATTGTTTGACGCTGTTTAGACCGGCAGTCATCAGTCATACAGTAATATGGAACCCCATACTTATTTTCCATTTCTTGCTTAACTGCATCTCTTATTGTTTCGTTACCTAGAGGATATTCGCTTCCATACCTCTCTATGTTAGTTTTCTGCATCTTCTCATTTCTACCAGGTATTTGAGATGTGTATTTGACTCCATATCGTTCTAAACAAGTTTTAGCTACTTTATCTTGAAAATCTTGCATCCTAAAAGGAGTACTAACTCCATATTTTTCAACAAACTTAGCAGCTACTTTTTTCTTTATATCTTCATTCTGAGCATCATGTTTTACGCCATATCGTTCAACCTGAGTATCTTCAGACTTGCGCATAATGTGTTCATTCTGAAGAGCGTGCGCAACTCCATATCTCGTCATCATAGTTTGCTCCCGAAGCATTTCAGTACACTTTTTTGAACAACACTGCTTAGAATCAGATGGTCTTCGTATTAAAAATTCTTTTCCGCAATATTTGCATTTTCTGTAATGGGCTCTATCACATACTCTTTGAGCATTAGATGTAGGTTCAAACGGCTTTCCGCATAACACACAAATCTTCATAGTTGATCCCTCTTCATACTACAGTTGAGTTAAGACAAATCATATTATTCACGAGTATATGTCCATTTTATCTTACCAGAATCATAAACTTGTGCAAACCCGTGTTCCATCATTATCTGCTTTTCTGTTTTATTAACTATATCAATATCGGGTTCGTTAAACAGCTTTCTAAGATTGGATTTCTGACAACTTACTCGATTATAATAGATGTTGTCATACTTATCTACCCAAGTGTAACTAGGATCAACAATCCCCGATTGCTTAAACCCCAGAAGGTTGTATAGATTTCCTCTAGTATGTGATATATCGGAAAATGAAACAACTTCATCGCAAGAATAGTTATCAAGAAAATACTTGAATAGTTTACTTGCTCCTCCTACAACCGTTGTATTCAGCTTATTACAGAATCTAGACAACTCAATAATATTTTTATCTGATTTTATATCCCCCATGGTATGACGTAACTTACCAAAGGTCATTACAGACAGAAGTTCGTGAGTATGTTTATGCCGAAGACCTAATCTAATAGATGATCCGCAACTCCCTTGTCTGTGGTTATTGTTTAAAAATTCTTTACATTCTGAATAACTCAAAATATCTACCGTTGTACTTCTTGCTCCGATCTTTGAAGGAGTTAGCCCTAGAATATTAAGGATCATTGATTTAATGATTTCAGGTTTAGCTATCCACTCATATCCAAATACATGAAAAAGGAACAGTCCGTTTTCGTGTGCTAGTTTGGATTTATTCATGTGATAGTTTCTATCCTTAGGAGAACCTCCCCAAGGGTCCAGAAAGGACGAATTATGAGTACAAACAGGATTACATTCTATACCAATTTTATGTTTTGGCAGATACAGATCTAATTCATACGGACTTATAGCACTCCGATCGCATCGTACTATATCATCATCGGATAAGAAGTTTCGAAGAAACTCAAAAATATCATTCTCCATAGAACTAAAACTTGACTTCAAAAGATCTCTGCAACCATTTTTGATGAGTATACTGTATATAGGTGTATTAGTGACTCCTAAAATAGATTCAAGCTGATTGATAGTCGGATGTTCATCAAAATGAGATTCTATGAATTCTCGAGGAGAATCTTTAAAAAGAATATAGTCATCAACTTTACTTCCGTCTATCATCATATTACTGAGTTCTTCTCTAGAGTAGACACGACCAGACGTTCCGTATCTTTGCTGATTAGTTAATGCCCTGCGTTCTTTCACAGATTCATTTCGCATGGGATAGGGAACCCCATATCGCTCCAAACAAGTCGCTTCCCGAGCCTCTAGATACCTCTTTGATGACATTATCTGTGACATCTTGTTAGCAACAACAGGATTCTTAGCAGGATTGTCGACACCCCATCGTTCTAAACTAGTTTTTCTTCGCTTAGCTACTACTTCTTCAGAACTGTTAGCTTCGCTTATCTTCTTTCGAACAGACTCTAATTCGGAAACATTTTTAACTCCATATCGGTTGAAAGTAGTTATAGAACGGAGTTTTTCTTGACATATCTTAGAACATGTCTCAGGTTTTTCAGACGGTCTAACAGAATATTCAAATGTCTTTCCGCATACTACGCATACAGAAGTATGAGGTCCCGAACAATAAACCTGACTTGCTTGATGAGGATAGAAGATTTTTCCGCATTCTTTACATACCTTAGCTTTCTTTGATTTTGATCTATCTGCTAAAATTCGTACGCATGAATCAGAACAGCACTTCGCAGGTTCAGAAGGAAGATGAAACGCAACAGGTTTTCCACAAACAGGACAAGGTCGATAATGAGGACCTCTACAGTACACTCCATTACCGACCCTGTCGAATTCTTTTCCGCATATTTTACATATGAATTTAGCCATATATACCACCTTACATACTATAACGATTCACTGATATGTAAGGTTGTTTGGATAGCTATTTAACGAAGGTCCTCTGGCTTCATGTAAATAGCCCTGGATATGATGAGCGGAACAGAAACTTGAACAATGCTGCCGCCTTCCTGATTCATCTCGCCGTTATTGAGGGCTCCAATCCATGTTCCCGGGCAGCGAATAACATCTCTGACATTTCCCTGTCCATCATATTTAATGAAAAATACCTGACGCATATATTCAGACGGAAGTCCCATGCGTTCTGTTGCCGGATCGTAAACTTGACGACGCCATTCTCTTAAGCTTTCTAGAACATTAGGCTCACAGTAGCAATTTAGTGTCCAAGTAACATCCTGGAACGATACCTTGGACGGAAACTTGATAACACCGTTACCA
>Ga0326512_10002238_pt1 | contig 14335 bp, 7 predicted proteins | sample 1_2617_0518_D_FD_203652 | JGI IMG/M metagenome (GOLD analysis project Ga0326512, IMG submission 203652) | Bovine rumen microbial communities from UC Davis, California, United States - 1_2617_0518 | ecosystem: Host-associated > Mammals > Digestive system > Stomach > Rumen | place: USA: California... | reverse complement strand
ATCCTCGTCTATCGCCTGAGTCATGTCCATCATCTGCTTGTTCGCACCTCCCGAACTGTCGAAGTACTTCACGAAATGCTTGGTTATGTCAGACACGTTGCTCCAATCGACATGAAACAGCAGGTTGTCATCGTCCACCTTGCCGATGTTTCCGATCGAGTACAGGCTCGGCTGTCTCTTGACGCCGTGCAACGGGAACGGGATTATCGGAGCGAGAGCATACTGCTTGTTCATTGGATTCATCTTGTCGATTATCGCTATGGCCGCGAACGCCACGATGTCGCCAGGTTCTAGCTCACCAGCCTTCTCGCCCATCATGATGCCGTCGCTGTTGGCGTTCTGCCAGCGTGCGCGATAGCGTTCTATGGCTGCGTCTACGTCTTTCTTCCTCTGGTCGAAGCCCTTCGCGCCTTCGGGTACGCCATAGTCTATGGTGCATCTGACACCATCGACTATCAGGTTCTTTATCTCCCTACCAGTAGCAAGGCCGACGACGTAATCGTACCTAGAGCCACCGAATGCTGGGTTCTTCATGACGTTGGGGAACAAGTCCTCGGCCTTGATCTGCTCGGACCTGCCGTCGAACACCTTCACCCTATCGACGAATCCCTTCATTGCTATGGCCTCAGCGTCTCCCAGTCCGAACTCGTTGACCGGATCCTCGACGGACACGACAAGCTCGGAGTAGTCCACTTGGCCAATGGCGAAGTGAGGCTTGAATGGCGTCGCTTCGGCACCGTTCAGTCGCATGTCGAAATTTGGTATGAGGTATTGTGACGGATCGTTCTTGCCAGTCTGCATCTCGACGGCGGATTGCAGATAGTACTTTGGTATAAGGTTCATTGCCGCGCCATCGAATATCACAGTCACGCCAAGTTCGGAAGCCTCCTGGCATATGTCCATCACATCATCGCTAGTGAGCCTAACATAATCATTCTTTGCTGCGTCGAATATGGGATACCCGCCGATGAATATGGCGTTGGAAGGCCCAACGGACCAGTTGAGGTTCACCTTGCAATCTGGGGCGCCAACCCATCCAATGAAGTTATAATTCTTGGTGACGTCTGAGAGATTGTACTTGAAGTCGTCGCCATCCATCATCTTCCTGAACTCCGCATCAAATCTGCCAGCATTCTCTGGGTCCATCGGCTCAATGCCCATGCTGTGTGCAGTAGAAGCTATCTCTGTGAGGAGGTCATAATTCCTGGTAAACACTGAGGAGTTCTGACGCATGGCACTGTGCTGCGTCGAGATGGAGGCAGGTCTCAAGTTGTCCAACGCTGCGATCGGGTTGTCCAGCATCCTGTTGATGCCAACGCCATTCTCGCTGTTGTCGTTTACTATCTGGTCTACAGCCTCGAACAGCTGATCGTCAGTCATGTCATCGACCTTGAAGCCGATGCGATACTTGATGGCAGAGAGCAGCATCTCCAGGGAGCGGAGGTACACCTCGCCATCCTGTCCCTCTATGAGCATGATGTCTGCGATGGACATGTAGTTCGCAAGGGTCATGTCGTCATAGCCAATGAGGTTGTTCTCGGCCATCATCATCTCGGCGAGCCTAAGCTTTGCAGCGTCGATGCCTCGCCTGCGTGCGAGGTTTTGCAGTATGAGCAATATCTGGTAGTAGTCAGTCCCCATCCTATGCTTGCCGCCAGGAAGCTTCTTGGTGATGGAGTCCTTGCCATCGATGCCAGCCTTCTTGGCCTTGAGGTTGAACGCCTCGGCGCCGTTGGAACGCTTGCTCACCATGTATGCCATGAGACTTGCCACCTGCGTGCCGTTCGTGTCCGTAGAACGGTCTCTGACGATGTATCCCTCAGGTACGCTGACGATGATCTCCTTGTCACCTGCAAGCTTTTTGAGCAAGTCCATGTTGACGATTTCACCACCATCCACTTCGAGGAATATGGTTCCACCATCCTCGCCTGTGATGTTGGTCCAGGCACCATCGAACCCGCCTCTTAGCAAGTCTCTCTTCTCAATGATGTCAAGCGTGGCATACTTGTCCCTTGCTCTGATATGGGACACCCAGTTGGCATAGCGATATGTCTCGCTTCCCTCGATGCCAGTGGAGACGGCCGTCTTGGCGCCGCTGAGTTCCTGCACCACGTCCCAGAAGGCGGCAGCAGAGACAGCATCCACGCCAGTGTCATAGGTCTCGTACTCAGCTAGACCATCACCCATCGTTCCCTCTGGCTTGCCAGGGATCTTCGGCATCTCGATGAACTCGCCAAGGACGACGTTGCTCGCCCTGACCTCTTCGACATATGCAGTCATGCGCTCCAAGGCGTAGTTGTACGTGGTGTCAGCATCGACCTCGGACTCAAGGCGACCCTTCTCGTCCGTGTACTTGTAAGCCTCAAGGCCAAGCTTTTCAAGGAAGGTGTCGTAGTCAGAGCGCATGGCGGCACGAAGACCCTCGTTCGTTATGGTGAGGTCGTTCAGTATCATCTGCGCAGCCGTCGCCGAGTCATAGCCTGACGACGCAGCCATGTACAGGTCGTATGCAAGGAAGTCCTCTATCTCCTTGATGCGTCTCCTTGCGGTCCTGGATATCAGGTTCTTGCCAGGCAACGCGAGGGATATGATGGCAGCATATGCAGGATGGTCACGCATGAGATACTTGACGTGCGACAAATAGTCATGTCCACCACCAAGGGACTCAATAGTCTCACTGATGCTTGCCTTCGCCCCGAGATAGCCCTCGCCATCGGAGTCGTTCTTGACGCACGCAGAGTGCTTTCGTATCGCAGCGGCGACTCGTGGTTGCATGGAAAGGAATCTCCACATGTCAGCCTCGACGTCGTTGCTGAGCGGGAACTCCGTACTCAAAAGGATGTCCCTGGATATCATTCCTATCCGTCCGTACTTGTCATATACGGTGAGATATTCCTCTGGATTGGCAAAGAGATGGATGATGTCCTGAACACCGACAGACGAGGCTGCGGTAAGACCGAGCAACCGATCGTCTGTGCGCTGGATGTCGTTCATGTATCCGCCTAGCTGCTGGTAAGACAGCGCAGCATAGATGGCATTCGTCCAAGGGTTCTGACTCGCCTTCTCGGTCTGAGCATAGGTCTTGTCATAGACGGAGAGGATCGAGTCCGCATACATCTCGTCGTCGATGGCTATCAGCTCGAACGGCTCCTCGTCGAGACGCTTGATTGTCTCCATGAGTCGTCCGGGCTGCGTGGAGAACTTCGACTTGGCTCTGTCCACATCCTCGCGCAGAAGGATATGACTCTTCTTTGCCCAGCCATTGAATGCCTGCTCAAAGTCCTTGTGCACGGTAGTCAGGCCAGTTTGCGCACCACCACCAAGAACATACGTGGAGTCGTTGCCTACCTCCAGTTGATATGGGACCTCATAGGACTTGAGGTATGCGTCCTTCTCCCAATAGCGAACGACGTCCGCGATGATGTCGCGCTTCGACTTCAGGTCGAGGTCAAGGTCCTCTATGATCGCGCGAAGGTTCGGATAGCCCTTCTCCCTGACCATCGCCCAGTCGCCATCCTTGATGGGCTTCGGTCCCCAAGGATACTGGAAGTCCACTTCAACACCCTGCTTGTTCACCACCTTGGTATGCTGCACGGGCTTGTTGTCATGCATCATCTGAAAGAACGACTTCATGCCTGGGGTGCTCTCTGCCTCGAACTCACGAATCAAGGCATGCCAAGTCTCGGAGGCAGAGGAAAGCTCGTCCTTCGCCAACAGCAGGTCATCCCACACCCTTTGGATCTTGGCAGTGTCTCTCTGGTTGAGGAATTCACTCGTCAACGCGTTTACACGCTCCATGCGATAGTCGAACACCATGGCGGTGTAGATGCCACCAAGCTTTCCTGGATCGTCTGCGTATTGGAGCATCTTCTTACCGAACGGTGACTCCAGGAACCCAGCAGGGGAGTCCATGTTGTAGTGCATGAATATGTCTGGATTGGACATGATGATGGCGCGAATCGCAGTCTCTATCTCGTTGGCCTGGTTTAGCGAGACCTTCTCAGAGCGTAGCTGTCCCTTGCCTGCCTTTGTGGCTGTGTCTATGACATCTCGCTCCCATTGATCCATGTCACTATACTCAGCAAGGTTGAACACAGGAATGCCTTGTTCTCTTGCAAGACGTATCGCATGCCATGTCCCTCCGTCCTTTTCGGTTGCATAGCATGCGATAAACGCACTGTTGACAAGACCATTGGTACCCATGACTTGATAATAGTTTCTTGCTATGAGATTGCGTTTGTAACCTTCAAGGTTCTTTCCATGTCCAGTATGAAGTCTTACGATTGCATCATAAGCTGCCTTCTGTTCTTCACTGGACATCTTGTCAAAATACGTGACACTGCCTTTTTTGGCTGATTGAGATAATTTGTCTCCTGAGTCTGCCTTGAATACAGATAGATTATTTCCAGCTCCACGTTGGAATGCTTGATCAGAACCCTTGGCGTCTCCACTACGTAGAGTCCAATTCATCTTATTGAGCTTCTTTGCAACACTTGTCATGTGTCGCAATATCTCTCTTGCTTCGTCTTCGTCTTCAGACACGACACGGTTGCCTATGCCTGCATAATAGCCAGGAGCAAGAACCTGATTACCCTCTCGCATGGACTTCGCAACCGAGGTCAGCAGAACGGAAAGCATCTTTATCGTCGATCTGTCTTCCGTGTTCATATAGCTAAATGGGTTGTCAGCTATGTCTCCAAAGATCTTCCTGTTATACGTGGACGCAGCACTGGTGCGCTTGTCGGCTATGGCAAGCAGCATGTCGAACTGTATGTCATAGTCTTCCCAGTTGTGTTCCATATAGTAGTCGGTTATCTTGAACACCTTTTGGGCACGGATGCTGCTGATGAACCGCATGTTGTTCTTGACTTGCTTTCCTTGTTTCTTTTCGTCATCAGTTGCTTCTGTACCATACAATAGCCTGTTCTCGTTCTTGAACCTTCTCAAGCTGTAGTTCGCGTACTTGTTGGTCACCCAGAACTTATTGGTATACCTCTGGTCGTACTCCCTCTCTATCACGTTGTCCGTGCGTTTCATCGTCCTGCCAATCCAGTGAGGATCGTCACCGGTGCTCACATTGGCGAACAGACCGCTGAACACACGACCGATGCTATATGTGCCGTAGATGGATGACATAGGCTCTGCCAGGTCGCCAAGCGTGACGCCTCCCTCACTGGACTTGAGAGGTGATACGATGCCTCGCGTGTCGTCGTCGGAGATCGCCATGCTTGAGAGGAACACCGTGTTCGCTTCGTTGATGAGAGTCGAATGTTTTCTGTATGACCAGGTGAACGCTGCAAGGAACTTGCCGAAGTCCTGCACCCATTCGGGATTCTCTGCCGTCCCTATGTTGCGGGCATACCTGTATCTCTTCGGGCCGTCTGGATTGGTGGGATCAATCGGCACCATCATGTCAGGAAAGCCGACTTCTCGCAGCACGTTCTCACGCATGACCTGCGTGTAGTACTGCGACCTGCCGGCAGTCTTGATGTCCCTTGCCATCTTGAGCGAGCCTGCGAACTTGACGGTGGATTGGAAGAACATCTCCATGTGTTTGTCGTTGTTTGGATCAACGACATATTCATTGCCGACCTTGAAGCGCTCGTCCATCTTCATCATCTTGCCTACGTCAGCAGTGAAGCGAAACGGCGCGTTCTTGCCTTCGATGTTGCCGGTGTAGCCGGTGAGCATCAGCTTCAGCTCTTGGAAGTTGCCCGGCAAGGTGCCCTTCACCATGCCGTCGAACACGTCGTATATCATGCGGTCGCTCATGGTGCGAGGCTTCGGAATCTCGTCCATGGTAAGGTGAAGCACGTCTGGTCCGACGATGTTCATCGTGCTGTAGTACTTGTTCCTCTGCATGGAATCGAACACTGCACGGCAGATGTCAGACATCAGCTTGTTGCTGTTCCTATGGTCGATACGATCGGCGAGCTTGCGTGCCTCAATGAACACTTTGCCCCATGCAGGGTCCTGCTTCTTCCCATTGAGTGCGGTGTCCCCTAGATCCATGATGGCATCGACGAGCGGAGTCAGCGAACGCTCGTCCCTTACCATGCCAATGAAATTACCGAGGATGATCTCCTTCACGTAGTCACGTGCCTCCATGGTCACGTTGCCGTCGGAGTCCTTCACGTCCTTTATCGGCGTGACGGGAAGGAAGTCCGAGTTGAGGGATATCTTGCCGAACATGTCAACCAGGTAGTCCATCGGATCCTTGGTATATTGGGCCGACACGGGATCGAGCGAGACTTCCATGTCGTCGCCATCATAGTCAGCCGTGTACATGGCAGCCATGATGTTATGCAGATAGATGCCACGCTGCTGCTGCGTGAGCACCTTGAGTTTCCTGCGCTGCATGTCCTGGCCCTGGTTGTTTGGTGGCTTGTAGGTGGCGACATATATCTCGTTGTTGTTGATGAGACTTACAAGCTCCCTGGCCGACATGGTGGCTATGGGAGGCTTGCCTTCAAGAAGCTCTGGGCCGATAAGCCTCTCAAGCGTGCCTGTGTTCTGGTCTCTGACGGCAAGTATCTCCTGAAGACCAACGCCTACCTCACGGAAGTCCAGTGTCCCAAGACCCATCATCTTGCCATAGATGCGATTGCCAACGCCTTCGCTCTTGAACGCCCTAGCTGCTCGCTTCTTGTAAGAGTCTATGAGCGCCTTTGGGCGAATGTCAAAGTTCTCAGAGAACCTGATGACACGCTCTATGGGCTTTGCCCAGAACGGCTCTTTGGGTGAAGGCTCCTCGTCGTCAGCCATGGATTGCAAAGCCTTGTCCTCAAGGCTCCTCATGTTCACTGGCCTTGCGCTTCTCACGTCTTGCTCAGATGGCTCAGTCTTCTTCTCCTCAGCCTGGGCGACCCTCTCCCTTGCCTGTGCCCTTGCCACGCCCATGTTGGCAAGCCTGTCACCGGCCTCCATGGCCAAGTCAAGGCTAGAGGTACGCTCGCGCTTTGACGCCGTTGGAAGCTCGGATGGATTCGGAACGGTAAGCTCAGGCTCCGACTGTGCTTCCTGTGCTTCCTGCGGCGTAGGCTGTTGGGCCTGCTGAGCCTGCTGAGCCTCTGCCATCCCTGACATCTGGCTTACCGACTGCTGTGGTTGCTGCGGTCGTTGCGGCTGTTGAGCAGACGTAGCAGGCTGGGCAGCCACCTGTGCATCCCTTTGCACCTGCTCGCCCACTCGCTGCCGTTCATCAAGGTTCTTGCCAGTGAATCCCTGGCCAACATACTGGTTCTGCTGGTACTGAACCGGCACGACGTCCTCGACATCGACAGCAGGTCGCTGAGTCGGTTGTATCTGTGGCTGGCCACCAGTATTGACCTCTATCTGTTGCTCGCCACGAATGACTGGATTTGCGCTCCTGCCAGGCAGCCTTACATCTATTCCCTCATTGATGGCAGCCATTATTTCTCCTCGTCCTCGAATACCATGTTGTCGAACAAGCTCGCATACTCGGGATCAAAGCCCTCCCTGTTCTCCAGGGACTTCGGCGCCACATATGGAGCCACGCCGGTCTTGTGCCGTGCATAGTCCTGTATTGCTGCATTCTTCAGCCTGAATGGGAGTCCGGGACCCTGCATGGCTGCATCGACGAGAGCGCCACCAAGGAACGAATTGACGTTGTTCGCAGCATCGTCGAAGAAGTTCTTCACTCGTTTCTGCGCGGGCGTGTCATGCTGACGCATCTCTCGACCCACACTGTCAGTCCTCGCTTCGCCAGTCTCCTCGTCGATCACTGGGTCAGCATATATGTCTGAGCCATATTGAGTTATCTCGTCGAATAGGTTACCAAGTATCTCCTCGACGCCCTCTGCGCCGGCACCGGCTGCCTCATTGAGAAGTAGACGCCCTACGGCAGACTTTATGGGAGCCTTCTCCGCTATCTTCTCAAACGGAATGATGCTCCCACCGATAGGCCCGACTATTTGCTCGGACAGAGGAACGGCAGCATTGCCAAGCAAGTTCCACATGCGTCCACTTCGAGTCTTGTCCTCGTTCCGCACCATGTTGCCGTTCTCGTCCTGGTCGAACACGCCATATTGCATGTCGCCATTCTCGTCGATGTTTCCGGCGGCAAGCCCATAGCTGTCCGTAGCTGGATTGTAGGTCATGGGGTCTACGCCACTGATGGACCTTCCAGCACTAGACGCAGAGTAAAGCCAGGGCATGTATCTTCCGATCGAGATTGGTAGCGAGCCAAACGTCCAATCCATCACGTTGTTACCAAGGTTCGAAATATCCCAGTTCCACTTGCCGTCCTTGTCTATTTCAAGGAGCTCCTGACCACCAAGACGAGCAGGACGATTGTTTATACCAAACAGATCACCAAGTATAGGCATCTTTGTGAACTCATATGAGATGTCATCATCCCCAGATCCCTCGTCGTTCTCAGGCGTTCTGTCCATCCATAGGCGCTCTGCGTCTGCATATGGTATCGTGGTTCCGTCAGACATCTTCATGTCGGGCATGTACAGCACGCTGTTGTTCACATACTCGGGATTGGGAACGTCACTCCATACTCTGGCAACAGGAGGTTGCGTGTAGTCGTTTACGTTTATCTCCTGGCCATCATTGAATATAAGATTGTACGTGCCGTCACTAAGCTCGTCGATGCCAGTAAGTTCCCCGAAGGTGTTTCTTGGCACGCCGTTTACGTCTATGTACTGATCGCCCATCTGGGAATATCTACCAGATGCTATGTCATCTGGATTGACCATGCTTGACGCCGCATTCATCGACACGTTCTCATAGCTGAGTCCATTGTCACCAAGGGATTCAAGATACTCCATCGGCACGTTAACGGCGCTGCCATCCGCGAAGGAGAGCTGTACCGATCCGTCTGCGACTTGCGTGGCGTCTACGATCTCGCCATAGTGATATGTCTCGTCACCATTCATGTTTGGAACCATATATTGCCTCACCAGGGCAGTGTATGGTTCGTCACCTTCAGGCTTAGACATGAACTTGTCTGGATTGCGCTGGTACTCCCTGCGGTATTGCTCGTTGTATGCGCCTGCGTTCTTGTCGAAGTCACGACCACTCACGGTACGACGCGAGTTGCCACGTCCAAAGGAGATGCCATAGTCGGGAGTCAGGTACTCCCTCAGGTTGGCGACGGCACGACCTGCGCGAGATGGGACGTCGAAGAGGTTCTGTGCGACCATCTCGCCGTATGCGGCGTCATTTGGCATGAACGGGATGAAGCCGTTGTCAACTGCTTCGCGGCGCTTGCTGTATACCTCATTGGGGTTGATATAGCCCTCACGTCCGCCCATGCCAAGATCGTCGCGGTAATGGAGATACTGGCTACCAAGCATGGAATCCGAGGTGAGCTGCCAATAGTTTGGGGTCCCGTCGTCAAGCTTCTCGACGTCGCTGTTGAACAATCCTGACGTGATCGGATGCGCGGCACGCATCTCGGTCTCCTCGTCAATGGACTGGGGTCTGTGCATCATCGCCCAGGCGTCGTCCATGGTCATCGTTCCGCTGTCCACGAAGTCTCTGAGATACGCGTCTGTCACCGGAGTGTTGCCAACATAGTCCGCCTGTGCGTCCAACATGTTCATGTTGGCATCACCATCGTACTCCTCGCCAAACAGGTTGGTCGTGCGAGCGTCCCTTCCCTGGCTCTCGGCGGCCTGCCGTTCCCACAAGTCGAGGATAGCCTGGCGCTTCGGGCCACCGTGCTCCATGTTGTTGTTTCCCGAGGCGTTGTCCACCTTGGCGATCGGTGGTTCTGGAAGCTCCTCTGGTTCGTCTTGGTCTTCCTGGTCGTTCTGCATCAGCGGGGACAGCTGGTCGGAAGACATAGAAGAAGCGGTCTGCACGGAGACGTTTGGCACATATGAGGCATATGACGAATTTGGAGCATATATCTGTCTCTGCGGCTGTTGCTCCACGACTGGAGCCGGAGGGTTGAATACCTCCAATGGCAGGCTTGTGTCCTGTCTGAGATCGACAGCCACGCCCGGAGTTCCACCTGTGTTCCTATCTGCGACGAATGGTTTCCCCGTTTGTGGGTTAGCCCTTACCTTGCCGCCTGCATCTACGACCAAAGCCATGAGAAATCCCCTCTGATGACATGTTCTCTTTTGAGATTATATCATCAAAGGGGATTCGTTCATTCCTCGTATGTCTCGCAAGCCAATGTGTCGCAATAGAACTTTATGGTCGGATGCTTCTTGCATTGGAACATCTGGACTCTTCCGCGACCATTGCCGAGGTTGTTAGTAAGTCCGCATGCCTCGCCTTTATGTTTGCAATTGATGCAATGCTTGAACGCGCGGACTCTCTCGTTTCTCTTGAGCCACGCAGGCTTAGACATCCTCGTCCTCGCGCTCACCACGTGCGATCGAAGCGTTGGCCCACATCACGGCCTCCTCGATCTTAGTGATGGCGATCGACTTCTCTCGGTTGTCGGGGCACAGGCCGTTGACAATCTCGGCCATCGTCTTTGCGTTGCCACGAATCGTGTTGTATTCCTTTGCCTGGTCACCCACGGGTGCATGGTAGGTGAATCGGTTTACGATCTCAGTCGGCTTCATGTTAGAACTCCTTTGCATTCTTTCCGGTAGAACCATATCCGTCGTCTCCACGCTCTCCGCCATCGATCTTGTCAACCACTTGAATCGGAGGACACAGGATCAGATCAACCACCATTTGGGCTATCTTGTCGCCACGCTTGAATTCCATGGGTTCGTCATCGTCATTATGCAATGTGATGCCTACGGTGCCGGTATATCCCACGTCAACCGTTCCGTCGGCAGTGATGCCACAATAGCGGTTCAGTCCGCTCTTGGAACAGATGTGACCACGGGTCGCAGGTGGAAGTTCCACATGCACGCCGGTGTCTACGAAGACATAGCCATGTGCAGGAACCACGACATCGATCGGCGTGAAGAAGTCAAGTCCAGCATCGGTCGGATGTGCACGATCTGGCATGATCGCATTCTCATCAAGTTGAATCTTCATGTTAGTCCTCCTCAAATGCGTCATATATGTCCATTTGATTCTCATCATCTTTGTCTTCATGTGGAAGTGAAGGGATGAGCATTTCGACATTGACTTGCAATGCATCACTTAATTTTACCAGTTTCTTTATGGTAGGACATCTTCTACCATTCTCCCACATCCACATAGTCGTCGAGGAGACACCGATCTTCTGTGCGAGTTGCGCTTGGGTCAAGTAAGCTCGCACGCGATGATACTTGATCATCTGCCCCATATCAAGTACGAAGGCGTCTACTTCGTCTTTTCCCCTTCTCATGTCATCCTTCTTTCCGTAGAACATCGCTTCCAGAATTCGTAGTGCAACGATTCCAACGAAAATCCATGCAGCCATTTCAAACAGCTCAATCATCCTTCTCCTTTGAAATCAAGTAAAAGACGATCCAGCAGACAAGCTTCATTCTGCCACCTCCTCCTCTGTCCAGTCCAAGTCCTCCGGCTCCTCGCCGAACGACGTCCAGTCGCCTACCTTGTCACGCACCGTGAGCATGTAGTTGATGAGGTCGCCGGCAGTGATGTTCCCGCGATCGCCAAGCCTGTCCAAGTCTGCGTCGCTCACCCAGTCCTTCAGTCTGAACTCCGGGTCGAACTGCCTGATAATGAAGCGGCGACGATGTGCTTCGAGGTTGAGGATCTGCGGGGCATGGTTCGTCTCCATCAGGAAGTTCGCGTTGCATGGCACAGAGAGCCATGCGCCGTTCGGAGTCTTGACCTCAAGGTTGCCGGTGATCATGCGCTTCATCCATTCGAGGAACTTCACGCTCGGGTCGCCCACGTCGTTGAATGTGACGATGCGCTTACCTATGAAGTTGTACGCGATGACGGCTGCCGCGTGTCCCGTGAAGTTCGGCTGCGGCGCATCGGTGATGGCAAAGTCACCATAGAGACGCTTGACAAGTCCCATGAACATGGACTTGCCGTTGCCACCACCACCGACCAAGACGTGGCTCTTCTCCCTGAAAGGCTGGTTGAAGTGATACATCATGGTCTTCTCGAAGAACCAGTCCTCATGCACGGCGGCGTTCAACGTATGGAAGAAGCGGACTATCGGCCCATAGTTTTCGGGATTCACCCTGCTTGCACCAAACTCTGGGAAGCTGTTCTGCTGCTCCCATACGTCGCGCGTCGCGTCGGAGAGCGTGCGCATGTTGACGAAGCACTTGCGTCCGTCAGGATAGTCCACGCGAATCACGTCGCGCCATACCAACCCATCCACTATCGGGAAGTATCCCTGGAAATTCGTCTCCAGCAGGCTCATTGCCTTGCTGGCCTCGCGTGAGTCTGAGTGCATGTAGTAGCTGAGGAGGTCCATGGAGTCTCCGAGGGTATGGAGCATGTCTCCCTCGCGCACATAGATCACGTCACCGCCAAGAAGGATGAGCCTCGCCTTCATCAGCTGGGCGACCTTCACTTGAAAGTCGTCGTCGCATGGTGGATTTGGGTCGGCTATGGAGTAGCCGTTATACACCTTGTCCACGATCTCGTGGAACCTATTGACGCAGACCCGATCCTCATCGCTTGGAGAGTAGAGCCATTCGTCAAAAGTCCTTGTCCTGCCTGACATGTTTGCCTCCTGTCCTTGTCTTGGACTCCATTATAGCACTCTTTGTTATATAACTGAGAGTAAAACCGATATATGGAGAAAACGCCCAAAGGAGACCGGAAAGAACCCTTGGGCGTTTTCTCCGACAAGACAGGATACGAGAAAGGACAACCTCGTAAGACGAATTATAGCAGAGCCGACCAGACCACGCAACACTCCGTGCGAGCAGGGAATCGAACCCCGTCTGCTATACCGGGTTGGGGTGGGTCGCGTAGAAACTCCATCCCCGAACCTCCCGCCAGGCCCAACGGTTGCGACCCATTGTACTCAAAACCGTGACGGTTAGCCATTTGGACTCCAGAGCTTGACGCTTCCAGTCCGAGTCATACGACCCACATCTGCACCCCCAGTGCAGAGTCAGGGATGGCTCCCTGCGTCACATTGTACCAGATGGAAGCGCCGAGATCCAGTCTGCGTCCTCGACCTCCTCGCGCTCATGACATGCGACCACGAGGGTCTTGCGACCACCGGTGCGCTCCAAGACCATGCGGAGAGCTGCGTCACGCTCTTGCTTCCGGTCCACAGACGGTCGGCACATCCTGCCACGCTTGGAGTCCCAGTAGATGTCCTGGACCGCCAAGGCGTACAGGGCCTTGCAGAGGGCCATCATCACGGTGTCCTCGGGCTTGACCTTCATCTGCTCAGAGGTGTCCATCGCCATGATCTCGTTGAGGCAGTCTGAGAACTGGGTCTGGTACTCGTCCACCTCGGTGTCCTTCGGAAGCCCGCCGTCTATGCGGTTGATGATGAGCTGTATGGCCCTGATGTCCTGGCTGAATATGGCATCCGTGAACAACCTGCATACAAGGAATGTCGCGGCGTTTGAGCCCCCTTCATGCGAATCTGGACCAATACTAGGCCTCATCCCCTCCGCAGCCCTCACAACGTCTCTCAGCCTCGCATTTGCCATCCTCTCGATCTGTTCGTCTACCGTGCGTCCTCTTGCTGACATTATGGTTAGGGCCTGCCCTGAAGACGTTGCTCGTGCCATTTGCTTCCTCCATTCTGAGTTTCAAGGAGTAGGGACGCTTCTCGTTGCCAGAGAACTTCGAGAAGCGATACACGCGAGTCACCGGCTTGCCATGGAACGTCGTCTGACCCGTGTAACTCGTGCAGTAGTACTTGAGAAGCATATGCACCATTCGACATTTGGCACCGTCCTCTGGTGCCGGGTAGTGGCCGTATATCCATGAGAACACAACCTGCGCGGTGGTGCGATAGCCTCCCTTCGCCATGCGCTTGTAACGTGTCTTTTTCAGGAACTCGCGTATCTTCTTGTCCATGAAATACAGCTCGTCATTCAGGTAGTTCGACCACACGTCAAGGTCTGTCATCTCGATCGGAACGTCGCACTCCCTGATCATATCCACCATATCGTACATGAATGGATCGCTTCGCTGGCTTTCCAGGCTCACGGCATCGGTTAGTTCCGAAAGATCCAAAAGTTCCATTCGTAACTCCTTTCTGTTACGCCTATAGGGGGATGATACCATCTACACATAGGGGGATAAAGATTTCCATGTTTTTTCTATGTTTTCTGGCTTGAATGTGGTAAAGTGAAATCACAGGGGGCATAGATAACAGGGGAATCCGGATAGTCATTGCTAAGCTCATGTTACCGACTTCTGTGGCGGCTGGGTAACTCTCTTTTGAGCTAAGCTAAGCCTAGAAAGGGTTTGAAGAGAGTTACCATTGCTAAGCAAAGATCTACCCATG
>Ga0326512_10002237_pt1 | contig 14336 bp, 5 predicted proteins | sample 1_2617_0518_D_FD_203652 | JGI IMG/M metagenome (GOLD analysis project Ga0326512, IMG submission 203652) | Bovine rumen microbial communities from UC Davis, California, United States - 1_2617_0518 | ecosystem: Host-associated > Mammals > Digestive system > Stomach > Rumen | place: USA: California... | reverse complement strand
TTAAATCGCCCTTTATGGAAGAAACCTCGTCCATCGTCTTGACTTCCGAGACCTGGGCTGAATTCCATGCACCTGCGGAATGGGCTGTAGTAAAGCGGTAAAGCTTGTTACTATAAAGCACGTAATCCCCGACCGCATAAGCGGTGGACGTACTGAAAGCCTGTGCCAGATTCGTACCACTGGCATTCTCTGCCCAATATTTCGCATTGTTATGGTACGCAGGATCCGTACTGCCGACGTCCACACCACCACGTTTACCTACCGCATACGCCTCGGCATCAGAAGCATCCTCCGCAGCCGCCCGTGCAGCCGCTGTTGCCCCCGTTAATTCCTCGGCAAACTGGGCTTCGGTTCCTTCGTAGCCATGCTCGACCGCTATCGCATACGATGTTACCGCACCCAGATCGTAGGTATTAGCCATATGTCACCACCAACCTTCCATCGACCAATGCAAACTGCGTATTACTGGAATCCCTACGTTCCACGGTCTGCATCAGATGCCCGTCAGAATTCACTTCAAAAGAAAAAATCCTGTCGTTCGTTTTCAGTTCTTCTATTTCATCATTTATATCGGAAATTTGCTCATTGACATTCGCACTCAGCCCCGAAATCTGGCTGTTGAGCGTTTCACTTACGGTATCTATCCGATTATTAAGGCTAGTGCCCAAGGACGTTATCCGATTTTCTGCCTGTGCCACCCTCGGTGTCAGGTCGGATAGCGTCGTGTTGATTCCCGATATGTCGGATGATATTCCCGATATTTCCAGTTCTAAATCGTCCACACGGGCATCGACCGCGTCAACGTCGGATTGTTTGGCAAGGATTGCAACATTTCCAGGAGAAAAAGCAATCCTAGTTATCCCCATATCCAGGGATACGGCAAACTCACCGGGCAACATCTTGGAAGCATTAAAATCTACTTCGTTGCCCCGTCGTATCTGGATGGGTACCACGGTTACCGCCATGGTTCTTCACTCCCTTTCATGTTAATCCTTCCAATCATCGTATGTCCCACCATCGCCATAAGCCATGCGGATCTCATTGGCTTCCTCAAGCTGTGCCTCGATTTCCGTTTTGCAATTATCCACATGGGTCTGTATCTGCTCGACCTTGTCTGCAATGGAGCGCGCTTCCTCGACAGCCGTCGCGACTGCATCAGCGTTGGCCTGAACCTCTGAACTCTTCTGTGAGACGTCGTCTTGGATACCCCGTGCCTCGTTCAGGATGTCCTGAATCTGCCCAAGGTATTCATGCGCAAGGTTCTTGTATTCCAAGGCTGCATCCGCATACTCTTTGACCCGTGTCTCATATTCAGCTAGGCTGGTGGCAATCGTCTGGATCTGTTCAAGGATTCCCTGTGCTTCCTCGGATGCTTCCTGCGCGATCTGTGCATTGTCGGTCACCGTCGTGATGGTATCCTCGAAGTAGGACATAATCTGTTCTGCCATGTCAGGCGTGGCATCGAGTCCGTTCTCCGTTTCCTCCACGTAACCGGTCTGCAAAACGAAAACCCTGGCACGGTTGACCGTGATCAAGGCACCGCCAAAGACGGAAACGTACATATAACCTTGCTTGCGGATGCACTCCCAAGGAACCTCGCAACAACCGTTATTGTCAAGCAAGACCACATAAGCCTTGCCGTCGGTGCCGGAGAATATCGCGGTCTTTGCATTTATGCCGTTCCAGTCACCAGTGATAAATTCGAAGGAAGCTTTTAGGTAATCATGGCTCCTAGCAACCACTTGAAAGGAGTCGGTTCGCGAGATAATCTGGTTCTTCACACGGAATTTAAGCTGTGCTTCTCCCACTCATTTACCTCCCTTCTATGGTTTGACTAGTATCGTATAAAGGATGTCGTAATCCTGTTTGGTTGCGTCATCCAATATTGACATTTCGGATTCGTCAATCTGGAATACGTTCACATCGATTTCGATATCTAATAGTGGTTGGTATTCCTGTAGAAACGCGACCCAGTTTGAACTGTTCTTGTCTATTGACAGTTTTCCGCCTGCATCCTCGGTGCCATATTTCTGGATAAGTTTGTCGCGTTCCTTATAGAAGTCTTGCAGCTCCTGCGTGAAAATCCTTGTATTTCTGGACATCGCATATCCCATGGCACCCTTTGCATTCGGGAATTTGTTCATTGTTTCAATGCCAGCAAGCATCGTGATGTTATTTATCTTCATATCTATTTCTCAACGATTTAACTTCAGAAGACAGTTCTTGCACGGCCTTCCAAAGGATCGGTATCAGTTTATCGTTAGTGATACGTTTGTATCCGTCTTCTCCATCTGTCACTATGGTTTCATATCCAGAATTCTTGAATTCAGTTTCAAGTGCTTCCACATCTTGTGCTATGAAACCTGCATAAACCTTCGAACCATTCTTTTTCCATTTGAATGATTTTACAGCAATTGAATCTACAATGTCAAGGCCATTTAATTTCGAAGGCTCTATTTCATCTTTCAGTCTCATGTCGGATTGGTTCATAATCGTATATCCGTGCATATCTATAGTTTTATAAACAGACAAATATCCAGGGGCTGAAGTTGTTGAAATTGCCGAATCAATATTTATGTCGTATCCGTATACGCCACCATTAAAATGAAGGTCACCAGTTGCGTCGATATTCTTTACGCCAGAAATGGAGCCACCACTATTGAATGTGAGATTATATACTCCAGAAATGGAGCCACCATTCATGAGGATTCCGCTATTTCCACTTTTCATGGAAACACATTGACATCCATTTATCCGCGCATCTAAGGTTGACGGATTAGGATAGGCGGTAAAATCTATGCCACCGCAAAATACTTGACCAAGCGCACCAATAAAGAAATAATAGCTTGACAGGTCTCCGCGTTTTATGGATAAAACTGGTGCCCGTTCATAGAAGCCACCTGATCCTGAAGGATCCCAGAATTGGTCGGGGTCTCCATGAAGTGTTATGATGAGGTCGTTCCTAGTGGTACCGCTCCCAACCTGTAAGTCATCACCAATAATCGTATAGTTTCCAATTTTTCCGCTTGTGGCAGTAACCTTCCCAACTATCTCCGCATTGGTTGCATAGAGTTTGCCGGTATAGTCAACATAGAACGTCTGGCTGCTGACGGTATTCGAAACCTCAAACGCGTGCGTTGCAGTAGTAACATACTTGTTTATCGAAGCCTTATAGTGGGAAGAAGCAGAACTGCTCTGGCTATATAAGGAAGTTGAGGTAATTGTGAAACCGCCTATTTCCCCTTCTGATGCGGTAATCTTTCCTGCGATATCCGCATTCTTGGCGGTCAAAAGCCCACCAGTTGAAACCGAGAAATAAGTCCCAGAAGAAACACCTAAAGTGATGCTCCCTCTTAACATTTTGAAACCTTCGGTATCTATTTGTACGGAAACCACATCTGAATTATTGACCAGTGAGTAAAGTTTGATGTCACTACCATAAGAAGCCTTGAGATGGGTTCCGTTATAAACATCCATCCCAATTGCAGTTAACCTAATGTTGGGTGCAGTTAGCGAAGCGATTTCCGTATACTCGTTTATCTTTTCTCTACTGATTACCAATCCATAGCTTGAGTGGTATGAATCGTAAAACAGATGGTTTGTAGCTTTTACAGATGCATAATAAGCATCAATTTGTGCTTGAGCATAATAGCTATAATCCACCCATTCCCCATTGGTATAACATTTTACTTTATGAGATCCAGTGTTTGAACTCTTTATAATCCGCACATCACCTTCAGTAAAGGCCATGGTTCCGGTTGTACTGCAAAGTACCTTTCTTCGTTTATTTACCTTATCCCACAAGATGTCAGGTACATTAAAGGTAGTTGAGCTAGACCATGCGGATCCCGTATAGATGGATACGGTACCGTTAGTTGTGTTATACCACAAGTCATATGTGTGTAAACTTTTAGCACTCGAATCCCAATTATAGAAATCGGATGGATCTGAAGCAAGGTAAAACAGTTCAAAGCTATGGTCACTTTGAGAAGCAACAGTAGAAAAATACTGGCTATAGGCACCAGTAACAAAGCCTATAATGTCGCTCTCACACTGGAAGGCTGCATTAGTCCTTGTATCAGGGAAATCCCAATCGGAAATGTTAAATGTACCCGATGTCCTTTCCCTTATGCAAACAAGCGTTGCATTATTATATTGCACGTCGTTCTTGATGAAGGTGGCCTTAACCCAAAGGTCTCCTCTTGCATAGGGTGGAGAAGGTTCGTCGCTAACAAAGATTGCCTTCTTGCCATCGATAACATCCATCACGGAGGCAGGAGGAGTAGCTATCATTTCATTCCAGGCATTGCCATTCCATTCCCAATATTTACCGTAATATGAACTGTTTTCGTCCGTACAGTACCATAGATCCCCAATATGTGTTGAATATGAAGCTGCCGCCCAACTTCCTGAAGGATCCGCATTCTGGCGATACGTTTCCATCTTCTTGTCAATTTGCTCTTGGATAGCCTGGATTTGCAGTGGATATGTAGTATCCATCCAATCGTCCAATTCCTGTTGATCAACTGCATAAGTATTGGTAATCCAACTATTTAGGTTTGCACTTGACTGAGAGACAGCTTGCTGTACCGCATTGGTTTGGGTCTGGTTTGCCAATTGCGACATATAGCTCGTCCAACTGGTGTCCTGCAATGTTCCATCCACAACATCGGTCGAGATTACTGCATTGCCAGACATGAAGACGCGCTTATTGTCCATATCAACGGAAAAAATAACATTATTGTTATTGTCCGTTACCGTTATGGTTCCTGCGTTTATCCATCCGGCATTCACACCATGCGCTGAAAGGATGTTTGCAATCAGGTTTCCGTCAACCGTCAGACCATACCAGTCACGCAAGGATGGATCCTCTACGCCATCGCTGTAGTTCGGGGTGACCGAAACACCGACAGAGGAAACCATGATAACCGCACTGGATTCATTGAGGATCGGCCTGTCATGGATATAGGTGATGGTCGCGCCTGTCTGAGGGTCTGTGACGTCCGTTTCGTACATGCCCTTTGCGTTCGCAATTTGTTCCTCCAGGTCTTCTTGTGCTGCCTGGATCTGAGCATATACCCCCGAAATCTGCTGTTGCTGTCGGATGAATTCCTTAGTTCCGCTCGAAACCCTGTCTGGTGAATTCCTAGAAGGTGTTTGTGCGGATGAAACTGTGGTCTGCGCTTCTCCAACTGTAAAGGTTGTTTTCGAAACAAGGATCCTGTAAACAGCCTTCGTCCGATGGTCAACAACCAGTGCGACATCCCCGGCTTCAATCGTCGGATCCGAAGCATGGGAGACATTCGCCTTCCTGAAGGTCAGGCCATTCATCGGGGGATGGATCATGCTTCCGTTGGATATGAAGCCTTGCCACATGTACCCCAGAACCGTGATTGCGTTCTCGCTTGTAATGAAGGGATTATTCGTTATCTCGATGATATATCCTTCATTCGGAATTGCAGGATACATTACATAATCAACGGAACCCTCACTCTCCGAAGAGGCATTGTTCTTTATCTCGACCCGTAAACCACCGATAACGACATCATCAACCGAAATATCGTGCTTGTAGGTGTGCGCGATGTAATCAACCGTATTAAGGACTTCATAGTTACCACCGCTGACCGCGTTATCAGCAGACCCGTAAGTAATGAAGTCGCCACCACTCAATTGGTCTTCTTGGTCATATTCGTGGAAATCACCGCCATCGTAGTAGGTGCCATAGACGTCCCACATGTGATTGTTGGTGTTGTACCATTTGATTTCGAGATAGCCAGACCTGTTTATCCGCGCAAAACATCCGAGCATCCCGGCAACCCAGCCGATGGCATCGCGGAAGGTCGAACCCTCTTCTGGGGCTTCCTTAATCATGAATTCATCACCCGAATACGCACGTAACCTCGCGGCAGTGGCTGCATCCAATTGCACATAGCAGTACGTGCAAGCCTGGTTCACAAGGTTATAGGGTGTAATCGGATAAACGAATGAAGTCTTGGAAATCGCCTTGTCAAAGCGGATCATCCTGTCGAGGCAGGTCAATTCGATGAAAGAGCCATTGTAGACGGCTTCATCAACCGTGAAATAACCTTTCAGGATCCACTCGATTGAACCATTGACTTCCAAGCCGACATAAGGCTCAACCTTGGCTCCTTCGAAGTTATATTCATCGAACGTACTGTAAATGTTATTGAGAGTGATTACAGCCTTGTTGCAAATGGCTGCACCGATCTGCAAGTCATCTTCTTGCGATACCGCATCCTCGATTTCAATGCCATTCTGCCAGATGTATTCTTCTGGAATATCCGCAAGGTTCCCGATATGAACCAAGGTTCCATCTGCAAGAGTTATATGTACTTTCGTATGATACTTACGGTTGTAATCTCCAAGTGCTTTATGAAAGCCTTTGCTGACAGTTACCATAAAGCACCTCCGTTACTGCTCGATAATGTCAAATGAAATGGTATTTATGATTTTCTTCTTCAAAGTCCACATGTAGACTTCTATTGCCTTATCCCCTGCATAGAAGGTCTTCGTTAGCGTCTTTCCTTCCAGCATATCGGGATATGTCACTTGGAAGTACTCAGGGTCGAAAGCCTTCAGGATGGTGCTGACGTCTTCTGGGGATTGGCACCGCCATGCGAGGGAAATCTTTCGCTTCTGCCCCACACGGTTCTTGTGCATGATGGTATCCTCCGTCCGGCCTGCGTCAGATGAGGAAATATCCATTACGTTAAACTTAAAAACATACGGCTGCGGAATAGTCACTCCGTCAACCTTGATCAGCACCGCCTTGGTAGTACTGGTGCCACTGGTATTGTCAGGCAATTTTCCACAACCTTTCTATGTAAAATAAAACGTGGCACCCGAATGAACGAATGCCACGCTGAAATCATGTTATGTTTAAGCATTTGCCCAGATCGTGTTGTACCTCTGGTTGAGCCTTGCCTGACCACGGGATACCGCAGTTGCAAGGCGTTCATTATCCGTCCTGAGAGTGGAGTTAACCACAACCTCCACGGTCTGTGGATTCTGGGTCAAGGCCATTGCAACACCCTGCGCTACCGCATCCATCAAGGTTTCGGAATCAAAGCCTTCGATTGCCGACGGTGCGAATCTGCCGGTTGAAGTATCGACTCCTGCCTGCGCATAACGCGGTATGCTCACCCTTGCAGATGCAACAGCAGAATGGATGTCGCTTGCGATACTCGTTATGGATGCCTTGACATCCTGTGCTATGCCTTGGATCGTCCGCGAAATGCCAGACAGGTCGAAAGAGGGAAGACCCTGCATCCTGGAGGTAATCGCGTTTGCAATTTTTCTCATGGTGGTATCGTTGGTCAGCGGAATGACGGCTTCGGATCCTGCCTCACCAACACCGATGATGGACGGGTTATTGAACAAACCGCCCTTTGCCCTCCAGTTTACGGAGAACCTCGGAAGGTTCGTGGTGGTATCGCCTGTCGCGACCTGTTCCCATGAGGAGATGTAGATATCAGGAATCGGGATGTGGGTACCGCTGATAGCGGAGGAAATACCACTTCCGATTGAATTGCCGACATTTATTCCAATGGCCTGCATTTGGGTCAGGTTGAAGACTTCCCTAATTTTGTTAGGGGCATCAGTCAATTTGGCTGCTATTTCACTTGGCACATTATCGAATTTCGAAGGAATATCTTTTGCAAGAGTCGAAAACTGACTCCCGATCGCACCAATGGTTAAAGGCAAAGTCTTCGTCTGGAATTCATACATTTTTGAACCGGCATTTGCAGTATATGCTTTGTATCCAGCTTTATCCTCGTTTGAGATGTCTTTCCCTTTGGTTTCGATGTCTTTTGCAACACCGCTTAATTCGGTGCTTACGTTGGTCTTCAGTGTTTTATAGTCACCGCTGACCTTGTCCTTCATCTTCCCTGTATTCTGCCCGACCGCATCATTCTTTTTGATGGTTTCGTTGGAGAATTTGTTTACGGAATCTGTGGCATTTTTTGTTTCCTTCTCATAGGTACTGCTCCAATCAGAAGCGGTTTTTTTCGACTTGTCAAGTTCACCACTGGTAACCTGCACTGCATTGGTGAGATCTTCCACGATGTCTGCATTGTCACCGACGATGGATTCCCTGGTAGCACTATAAGCGTCACGATGCTCTTTGTGCTTCTGTTGCATCTTTTCGAAATTCGTTGCAACTGAAGAAGCAGTTTTCTCAGCGGACGTGGTAATCTCACTGTTGGCATTCTGGGTGACCTGTGCCGTGTTTTTGGTTGAATCCTCATAGGATTTCTGAGAACCCTGTACGTTCTGTACGCTTTGGGTGAAAGCATTCGGGAAACGATCCTGCAAGAACGCAATAAGCGGTTCGGTACTTTGGTTATACCTCCCCATGATGTCCTGCAGCGATGTAAACATATCCGCAGTTTCCGCAGTACTAAATTGACTAAACGCAAACTGTAGATCACCCATGGCGTATTCAGTGGTATCTACATTCGTGAGGATCTGTGAGAATCCGTTATCGCTTAGTTCTTGCAAGGCTGCTCGGAAGTCTTCTGCACTCACTTTGGATGGGTCAAAGTCAGCAGATGCAGATGCCTGTGGTGCCATGTCGGCATATGCCCGTAGGGTGGCTTTTAGCATTTCTATCTGCGTTCCTGCGGTGCCACCAGTCTCGTTGACTCTATATATCGCTCTTTCTAGGTCATTATAGGGAACCTTTGCGTCGGCAAAACCTTGTGCCATTTTCTGACCAAAATCTTCAGCACTTAATCCGGCTTGTTCGTATTCTTCCGATAATGCAAATACGTCCTTCTCATGATCGTTTAGAGCATCACCCAATGTTTGAGTGACTGCCTCTACAGCAAGACCGTAATCGGTGACAACACCATTGCCACCCTTTAGTTTATCCATAGTGGATGTAGCAGTATCAACAGCGGCTACAAAGCCTGCAACTCCGGCTGTAGTACCAGCCATGGCTGCGGTACTTCCGAAACCTAGTGCTGACGCTACACTGCCTAACATAGTCCCCAACGTACCGGCAGTAGCAGCAACTCCACCTGCGCTTGCCCCGATACCCATGATGGATGCCGCGAAAGACGCAAAACGATTAACAAAACTAGCGGTTATCGTGATGCCGACTAGCGCACCTAGAGCCTTGCCAAGATTCTCAATTACCTTGAGCTTTGCAGTTGACCCAACATCCTGTAGAGCCTTTCCTGCTTCCTCAAAACCAAGACCCTCTAGCAATTTGCCCAGTTGCTCGATAAGATTGGGAATGGCGGTAACAAGGTCTGTTATAATATCAACGACGCCAGAAAGGAGTTCCTTCACGTCGTTAATCAGTTCCGCGTTCGCTTGGATAACTTTGAAGAAACCGTCAATGAAACCTTGTACGCCTTCACCGGCTGCATCGCCAAAGATACCACTGATAACGCCACCGACCGATTGCTTGACAAGTTCTCCGAATTCCTTGATTGCTTCAGTGAAACTCACTTCGTCGGTAATCGCCTTTATCTGTTCACCGAATTTTTGCGCAAGTTCCTCGACACTATGGCTGGAAATCAGGCTTCCTAAAACGGTGAAAAGGCCATGAACGATGTTGCCAAAGATCTTAGGAAGTTTCCCTTCCTTGTCGAATTCAGTAACGAAATCGCTCACATTGCCAGTCGCTGCTTCTGCGACCTTGCCCCAGTCAAGCGGTTCGATGTTCTTCTCAGGATCACCAAACAAGAAGGCATAGGCCGTCTCGATTGCACCGTTGAAGAGTTCCGCTAAGACTTTGCCGGGAGAATTCTCGCCCTGCGCTGCACGTTCAATTGCTGCACGTAGGCCAGTCAGGAGAGCCAGACCTAAATCGTGGAATTTCTCTTTGTCAGCAACCAGTTCGTGGAATGCACCCCACGTGATCCTCCACCAATCTCCAAGGATGAGACCGATCTTAGTCCACATGATGCCGTCATTGACTACAGACCAGAAACCGTCTGAAAACTTCTTGGCAAGTGCTGTCCAGGTTGCTGTATCGCTTAATACGATAGATAAGGTATCTAATGCGCCTAAAAACGCGCCCTTGATGGAACCAAAGATCTCAACAAAATCAACCCTGTCAACAAAACTCCTGAAAGCAAGGTCGAGTTTCGTTCCAAGACCCTTCCAATCAACCATGGAAGTAAAGCCTTGAATAGTTTTAGCAAGACCATTAAGACCTAGAGCCAACGTAGCGCCTAATTGAGACCATTTAATCTCATTAACCATGCCCATGATGGACATGCCAAGTGCAATTCCAAGACCGCGCCAATCAAATTCGGTTACAAAGCCGTAAATCCTGCCTATCCAAGATTGGATGTATGCTCCTAGAAGCGAACCTAAAGCATTCCAGTCAACACTGTACAGGAGACCGTTCAAGCCGTTTGCAAAAGAGACTCCAAGGTTGACCCAGTCAATCCCACGGAACCACAGTAACAGGGTGTTCGTGATTACGTTCAGCCCGTCACCTAGCATCCGACCGATGTTCTCAAAATTGATATTCCGCACGATGGCATTGATCGATTCGGTAAGACCAGTGACGAATTCGGTGATTCGTGGTGCAAGGTTATTCCAGTTGAAATAATCCCGAATCTTCTGCACAAGACGATTGAGCGCACCACCGATATACTCACCGATGCCGTTCCAATCATGCTTCAAGAACATGTCGTACAGCTTGCTGAACGCATCCATGATGCCCTTTGCGACTTCCTGTGCCTTGCTCTTCAGTTTGTCGTACTCTTCCTGCCACTTACGGAGCATTTCTTCATATTTATCAGAAAGCCCCAAGCTTAGGAGATTTTGTTCTGCATCAGTCAGGCCGACGCCCTTGGTTGAGGTTTCGCTCTCTTTGCCGTTAAGGACGTTCAGTTCGTCGAAGCCCAGGATTGTAGCTTTAAGGGATTTAGCTTGCTCCTCGGTATCTGCCATGTCCTCCTGCATACCATCCAGAAGGTCGGCAGTTTCATCGCTCATGCCCCCGACGGCAGATCCTGAAGTACCAATGAGGTCTGCAATGCCGGTTACGTTCGCAATCCACTGGAAGAGCTGCTGTAATGCGATCACGAGACCATTGATGTACGGGAGAACCGCATGAAGCATCGGGATGAATAGATTGCCGATTGTTCGAGACAACGTCTTGACATTCTGTTGCAACATACGGAACTGGTTCGCAGGGGTATCCAAGGTCTTTGCAAGGTCGCCCCATGCAACCTCTGACTGCTCGATAATGGCAATCATACGGAGTTGTGCTTTCTCAGCCTGTGTCATTTTTGCAATGGATGTCCCAATGCCAAGGTTTGCTGCAACTTCAGCAAGTTTTGCTTGAGTGATGTCAATACCCAAGGAACGAACGGAACGAGCCTGTCCTGCAAGGGCGTTTGCCATCTTCTCGAAAGACGTCTCAAAGTCGATGTTACGGAGTGAAGACCAGTCGCCTGCAAGCATGGTCAGAGCATTGGAGGTAATCGTGGCCTCCTTGCCCATCATACCGATACCGTTTGCAATCTGTGCGTACTGTGCCTGATACCCCATTACCATATCGGAGTCCAGACCGAGATTGGGTGTATCTATATCGTATGTGCCATAACCATTCTTATTATAGGTAACACCTGATAGCTCAGTATTCAGTTCAGATGCACTCTGCTTGAATTTATCGGTATAATCCTGGATCTCTTCCAACCGCTGCTTGTAGATTTCAGCCTGTTCGGAGATTATCTCGACAACATTATTTTTATTGGCTTCGAAGGTTTCCTTTGTGTTGTCAGCGATTTTCTTGTTGGTCTCGACGATCTTCTTACCCGTTTCGGCATACTTCTTGGTCGTATCCTCCATGGCCTTGCTGATTTGCTTGGCCTGCTGGTACCTACCAAAAACGTCGATCTTGGGTTCCTTTATCTCGGATAGTTTCTCGTTGGTCTTCAGGATCTTCTTGCCGGTATCCTCATACTTCTTCGAGGTATCTTCCAGAGATGCCGTAATCTGTTTCGTCTGTTGGAACCTGTCAAACGCTCCAACTTTCGGCTTGACGATCTTCGGGAGTGACCCAGCTTTGGGCTCTGGGGCGGTTGCCTGTGCGACTTCTGCAAGTGGAGTGGTCGAAACCTTGTCAGCAACCTTGTTAAACGCTTGCTTGGCATCATCCACTTCATCAATCAGTTCTACAACACCGTCACCAAGGGCGTTGGTTTCCTTGATGCTTGTGTTGAGTTCAGCGACCAGTTGCTTGTTTGCATCCCCGGCAATCTTGTCAAATGCGGTTTCGAAGTAATGGTAAGTCTCGACCTGATCCATTGCCCGACCGATACCGTCCTTCAAGAAACCAATCAGTTTCCAGATTGACATGTACCGCATAACGATACGGGTCAGATAGCTAAGATGCTGCCTGAGGGAGTTGTTCGCGGTGGATCCGAAACTCTTGAAAGATTGAGCCATCTTGCCGACCCAACTGATTGTAGTTTTAATTCCACCGCCCATCTTGCTGAAGAAACGGAACGGAATCTGCAAAGACCGAAGAATCGTATTCCCAAGCTGCTTAAAAGCACCTGCCAAACGGTTGACATAGTTGCTCAGACGATGGATGAAGTTCATAGTCCGTCTGATTGCTGACGCCAGGGAAATGAAACCGCTGTGTAGCATCCTTGTCTGCCTGATTGCCTCTTCGGTATGGCTTTGGTCTTGCCCTTGGGTCGGGTTCTGCATCTGTTGTGCCCTGGCGTAGTCCCCCATGCCTTCTGCGAAGTGCCCCATGGATTCAAGACTGTTTATCACATTCCGATCCAGTGCAGGAGCATTTGCAATTTCAGCAAGCATCTGGGCGACTGCCTGACCGAATTGAGGCAAACGTGTGAAATCAGCGGAACTGATAAACGTACCGACCTGAGCCAAACCACGAAGCATGGTACCGATGCTGTTAAAGCTGATTCCCGTTGGGAAGCCCTGCAATGAATAACCCAATTGCCCGATGATGTCGATAATCTCAGGCATCGTGGTTCTCAGGACGTCGGGAATCGAGATGGTAGCCAGTGCATCGAATGCAGTCTGAAGGGAAAGCACGAAATCGGTAAAGGCATCCACGTTCGGTATGCTGCCAACGATGACACTCATGGTCTGCGCGAAGGAGCCGAAAATGTCCACGAAATCTCGCATGGAGGCAACCTTATCGATGATCGCTTGGTCGAGGACTAACGAATTAACGGCACTGAAAGTCGCGCTTATCGCAGAGACCATTTCCTGCAATCTCTGAAGATTGCCTGTATCCACGGGGGCAAAGCCCGACAGTGAATCCGCAAGACGATTCAGCGAATGGATTGCAGACAACTTAGTATCGGTAACGGTGGTGAATTTCGCACCGTCTAAGGCGTCCAGAACCATCCTAAGATGAGGAGCGGCTTCCGCAAGGGTTTTGAGGTTCGCAGGATCGACAGGCTGTATCGCGTTAATTGATTCGGCAACCTGCGGTAGCTTCTTGATTTCCTTCAAACCACCCGTGTCTGAAAGGTTCCCGAATTTGAATTGTGAAATGGTGTCGAAGGCTTCGCGCATGATTGCAAGCGCATCAGAAAGAGCCTTTAGGTTCTCCTTGCCGACGGGTTCGACCTTCGAGATGCTATTTGCAATCCTGACGATGATTCGGATCTTCTCTAGGGTTTCCTCGGAAACTCCGTCGAAACGGGTTCCAGACAGTTCGTGCATTGCACCCTTGAGGTTCCCCATCGCAGCCTTCATACCAGACAGGTTATGCTCCGCATCAAGCGGTTTGACCTTCTTGAGTTCCTCCGACATCAGCGATACTTCGATCAGCTTGTCATGGACGCCTTCCGTAATCGCACTGAAATTGATCTGTGGGAGCAGATTGGTAATGGGAACAAGGTTCTTAAACGCCCCTGCAAGCCCTTTCAGGGCATCACCGTTTACGTTACCCTGTATGCCAGAAAGCGCGGTGGACATGGCCTGGAGAGCATTAAGCCTTTGCACGTTCGTATTGACAAGCGTGTTGGAAGGGAATTCCGCAAGGTTTAAATCCATTACGGCCTTCAGAACAGGCTTGAGGTTTGTAAAGACTTTCTTATAGGAAGAGATATTTTCCGCGTTTGGTGTCTGGATCCCTGCCAAGGCATTTGCCATGGTGGCGAAATTCCCTAGCTTTGTTTGCAGATCCTCGGTAAAACCAGACATGTCCAGTTCCTTCAAAGCGTCGGATGCCACTTTGAGGGTCTTTAATGCGGTTCCGATATTCTTGGTCGCGTCGGGTTGGACGGTAGCAAGGTTGTTGATCGACTTGACTACCTGGTCAAGGATGTCGGAAGAATTGGCAAATTCCTCGAAAG
>Ga0326512_10002236_pt1 | contig 14342 bp, 18 predicted proteins | sample 1_2617_0518_D_FD_203652 | JGI IMG/M metagenome (GOLD analysis project Ga0326512, IMG submission 203652) | Bovine rumen microbial communities from UC Davis, California, United States - 1_2617_0518 | ecosystem: Host-associated > Mammals > Digestive system > Stomach > Rumen | place: USA... | reverse complement strand
TACTGCTATAGTACTTGTAACTTGTCCTATATTTTTATTACTTGGTATGATATGTAAAGGCTTATCTGACTCTTTTAGCAATGCTGCATATAAAGCAGTTGATCATGAACTTGGTGCTCATAGAACAAACTATAACACTTGGTCTGTCCAGATGGATCCTGGTCTTAACGGATGGGGTGATATTGCTGGATTCGTGATTGCTGCTTTAATGAGTATCATAGCATATATAAGAATTCTGATTGCCTGTACTTTAATTCTGGTCGGTGGTCTTATTATGGGGCTTGGTGTTATTATATACAAGCTATTCGATAAGATTAACAAGTTGCTTAAGACTGCAGCCAATGCAGCAGCCAATGCTCTATTTGCATTAGCATCTTGCGCGCCGCCTTTTAGTCAGGGAATCTATTTGGTAGTAACTGCTGGTATTGCTGTGGCTATTGTAGCACTTGCACCTGAAGGTCCTTTAAAATGGATTATTGCTATACTTGTAGCAGTCGCACTTGGTGTATGCTGTTTCGCAGCTGAAATTGGTGGTAAGATACTATTCTTTGCATTCGCGTTTATTCTTGGTGCAATAGTTGGTAACTTACTATATCCATTATTAGAAGGATTAGGTGGAATATTCTTATATCTTGGTACTCCATTAAATTGGAGTTATGGAGAAGGATTTGGTTCTGCTGGTGCTTGGATACTTGGTCTTATTTTAGCATTAGGTATTATCATACCGCATCCGGTTGGATTAGTACTTTATAATGCAGGTAAGGCTATAATGGGTGTTGCATTTACAATACTGCCAAACAACAATACTGGCTATAGTTCTATTATGACTTCTTCTAAAGCATCTGCTGCAGCAGCAAGAGCCTCTGATGAAAAGAGGAAAGCTGAGATTGCAAGGCGTAATCAGATTGCAGATGAGAAGAAGAAAGTTATGGATGCTACATTAAAGGATATTAATGCTGCATCTGACAAATATAAAGGTATGGAGAATTTCGATCTTGGTAAGATGGCTGCTGAGAATAAAGCTTCTAACGAACAGTCTAATAGCATGGATGTTTCTATGGATGATGTTCATGAGGAAGACTTGTCTGATGCTACTAAGAATCTTAGTGGTGATTTAGATAATCTTTCAGAGGATAATAATGCTCAAGCAGAACAGCCTCCAATTACAGAAACTTCTCAACCACCTGAACAGCAATCTTCTGAACCTGCTGAGGAAGTACAGAGTGATGTTTCTAAACCAGAAGAGAAAGCAGAACCTGTTGAAACGGTGGAAGAATCTACAGAAGCTACTGTTGAAGAAAAACCTCAGGAAGCAGAACAACAAGTTGAGACTCCTATTGAGGGTGGTAGTATAAAATCAACAGAAGAGAAGATACTGGCAAATTGGGGACTTGAAGGTAGAGCTCATGTTGTTTATCAGATGGGAGTTCCTACTTTTGAGGCTAATGAACCATACCTTAGTGAAGCAATTTTCAACGTTTACAGTAAACACAAAGAGGCTTGTCTTAATATCAGCAAAGAATCTTTTGATATGTATTTTGAGAAGTTTTCAGCTTCTCGAAATAAACAAGCCTAGTTTGATTGAAGATGTTTTTGCGTAAGACTAATAATAAATGGGAATAAGGAGAATATAATATTATGGCTGAGCGTAAAGTTCTGGATGTAGATCCAAACTCCGTAATTAAGTTTGACTTATCAACTCTTGGTATTGATCGCAATCAGCGTGTTGTGAGTGACATCAAGCCTTATAAGTTGGTTCCGCAGTCATCAAAGAGTATTCCATTTTTACAGGATTTGGTTGAGTGTGAAATGATTTACACAATGCCGAGTGGTTTTACTTTTTGTGTTGATGGGAAATCTCATGCTGCTCTTAGTTCTGATTATGCTATTGTTAATGCTTTGATAAACATGGTTAATTCAGACAACTATTGTGGCAGAACGCATGAGTCTATTAGCAGGTTCTTACATGCTTATCTTTGTGATGTTATCAGAGATGAAAAGGAATATCCTACTTGGGATACTTTCTGCGATAATGTAATTATTGATAGCAAGTTTATGAACAATATCTTTAATTATATGCTCTCTGTAACTTGCAAGATTCGTAATAAGAAGATGCCTAAAAAGGCAGACACATCATCTATAGATTTTAGTACATTGGTTGGAGAACTGGATGAAATCAAATAAGTTGCCTACTGTGCCGGAGTATTATCAACGGTTCATAAATCCTAAGGTGGATTTGATAGATGAGCCAAAACAGTGTTGTCCATTTCATAACGAGAAGACTCCGTCTTTCTCATATGATATAAGGTCTGGACGATGGTCTTGCTTTGGCTCCTGTCATGCTCACGGAGATGTTATTGATATGCATATGAGATATTATAAACTTCCGAATAGAGAGGAAGCTACAAAGTCTCTTATGCAGCTTTATGATATAGACCAACTTGATCTTAAGAGTGATCAGATGGTTATTATTGATGAAGGTAAGATTAGTGAGAATATATCTTACAATGAAGTTCTGCTATTAGCAAATACTCCAGACAGGTGGGATGAGTTGGACTATGTTATGAGTAAATATCCTGTTGATGAGTTTGCTTTAAATACACTACTTGCTAAGTGGAAAGGACACTGATATGAAATACTTGACAGGACCTATTATCTTCTACACACCATATAAACTTAATTCAGGAATGAAGTTTGGTATTTCCGATGTAATGAACGATGAGTATATGTGGTATAAGGAAGCAGAAGGTAGTATTCTCGGAGAATATGATATTTATGATAGCGTCGCGTTATTAACCAGACCTACACAATATGTTCGTGCTGCTGGTCACATACGAGCATACTTTGATATCCTTATGGATAAAAAGTTTGATTATATTCGGGATTGGTTTTACGATGTATCTAAATGCATTCAGGTGCAAGGTGAAATATTCAGAGTAGCTTATGCACTTAAACTGTATGAGGATGAAGATATCATGAAGTTCTTATTGGACGAATTTGGAAATTTGTGGGAGAACTATGTCTCACAAAAGGAGGAAATGAAATGGGAGAATTAAAAGACATTGTAAGGAAAGCCTACTCTAACAAGAGAATTGCTACAGGTCGCATCAAACTGAATGATGTTGATTCAAGCGTGCTGGTTATTCCTGTTGGTGAACGGGATAACATCTACGAAGAGAACTTTGACAATAACAATACTTATGCTGTTGCATTAGCAATGGTTGATAAGGAGTCTGGTGAAGCATTTGTTCTTATTCAGGACTTTGATGGTAATGATGTAGGCGAAACTTTCTGGGCAGCTATATCTAAAGCATTTGGTGATAAGTATGATATTCAGCCATTATCTTCTACATCTTGTTGGGCTCTTGCATCTTACAACCATAACGGTCAGGGTAATCTTTTACCGGCTTGCTGGGTTCAGGGTATTGATCCGGGAGAGAATATTATTGCTACCGGTAAACCTAATCAGGCTAAGAATGCTTTCATTGGTATTGGTGATACCACTGTTGAAAATGCTGGTGACAAGAGATATGTATATGCTTATCTCGGTCATGATTTATGGGCCGGCTATAACAGATGTCATACAGCATACAATGGTACTCTTTCTATTGATGATACCTTTGCATGCTTAGATATCTTCTCAGTTGGTGGTGCTGCAATTGAGGCTCCTAAACCTGAGGAATCTTTACCTACTCCGGAGCCGAACCATACACCGGTTGAAAAGAAACCTGACGATGATAACTATCGTGTTGGTAATAGTAAACTTCCTTATCTTGATGCTTACGTTGATAGATATGTAGATAAGAAGTAAATCGAGGGATATTATGATTGGGTATGTTATAGGTTTAATAGTATGTTTTCTTGTTACATTAATATGTTTAGTATTGATAAAGTTATTTGATAGGCAAATCAGAGAAAATAAGGTGAAGTGGGTAATCTATTTTCCGATAGCCACATTCATTGGAATGCTCTACTGTCTTATAGCATTTATCATCAGTACGATGGAGATGATGTAAATGGATATTGTGAAGTATTTTCTTGAGTATCTATTTGATGCGAATAAGGATTTGCTTTTGTATATTGGTCTATTCTTTATTCTCATTCTCATTCTAAAGATAGCCATATGCATTATAGAAGATTAAGGAGAAGATAAGTTATGGAATTTCTAATGAATGGAGAGCCTGTTGTACCAGTGTCTTGTCTTAAAGGCAAGGATTGTATAGTGGGTATTGACTCTTCAAAAACAGACACAGGTATGGTTGTACTTGATCCTACGGGTATGATTATCTGTGACTTTAATTTCCGTGGTGGTGGTTATGACATTGATACGTATGACCTTTGTTATGATACTCGTAATACGCTTAAGATCATATTTGCTGATGCTAATATACTCGGTGTAGCAATTGAGGATGTTATTACTAAGAAATCTGATGGACAGGACTATCACGAATCAAGAACTAAGATTACAGCAGTCTTCGATAATTTTATGTTTTGGTTCAGAGATAGGACGGGACATGATCCTATGCGTGTCAATAATGGTTCATGGAAAGCTGAGATACTTGATGAACGATATCGACACAGAAATGTAGGAAAAGGTTCTCTTGCATGGCTACGGGATATAGGACATCCTTTAGGAATGCGTGGTAATGACAATACTACAGATGCTTATTGTATTGCTCTGTATCTTATGCGCAATAGAGTATTTAGGGTAACTCCTAAGATATTGGATCTTAATGTTAATGGTAACTTTAAGTCCAAACTTTATGGTGTTATGGAGATAAAGAACATACGTAATGTACGTGAGTTTATATGTACTGATACAAGTGATTTTGCTAAGATAGAAAAAGCTCTTGCTGCTGAATCTTCAGCTCATGGATTCTATGCTGCTACAAAGCTTGAAGTATGTAAGGTCCCGTTAAGTAAGTTATTCAAGATAGAGTTTAAGGGATCAATTCCAAAACACGTATCAGCGTTTTATTTAATTGTGGAGGGTTCAAATGGGTGATGAATTTACAATTTGGACAATTCCTAATCTCATTGGTTCTAGTTGTCCTATAATTATTCTTTGCTTTCTTATCTATGTTGTTACTAAGGCAAAGAAGATAACCACGAGAATTCTCGCAGGTTGTATTATTTTGATAGTGTTAATGTATCTCATTCTATTGAGAACATAATAAAAATTAAAGAAAGGAATTGGTACACAAAAATGGGTAAAGTTTTAAACATTATTGGATACGTCCTTATTATTGGTCTTGGCGTATTCGGCACGTTATTCTTCTATACGAAGAATAAAAATCAGGTTGAGCTGAATCAGCAGTTGACTGCTTCGAACGCGGCTCTTCAGTCTACTATTGACAGTTACAATATGAGAACTGTCTACGAGGTAATTGGTGCGCAGCCTAGTGGTGGTGAGATAAAGATGGAAGATCTGAGAGAAGTTGCTATTCCTCAGTCTGCTACAGATGCAGAGAACACAGTCTTTGATCCTTCCACAATTGTTGGTTGCTATTACAAAGTTGCAGTTAAGCCGGGAACAGTCCTGACTAAGGATCTCTTGATGGATGATAATGGCGAGCATTGTATCTATCGTAGGGATATTCTTCTTGACTATTCACCTATCTCTACAATTGTTGGTGACTATGTAGACATCCGTACAGTACTTCCTAATGGTGAGGTATATGTTGTATTGTCTCATAAGCGTGTAAGAGATATTGATCAGACAGCAAGAATTCTTACACTTGATTTGACAGAGGGTGAATTACAGATTTATGAATCTCTTAATGTTGACTATGCTACATTCAAGCAGTTTGGTATGACTGTGTTAGCTACGAAGTATCTTGAGCCGGGTATTGATACAGAGACTGTTGCTTACTATCCTGTAACCCATGATGCTGAGAATCTTGTAAGACTGAATACAAACATTGAAGATCCTACAAGACTTATCAACTCTAATCTTCGTGATCATATTGATGAGGTTCTTTGGATTTCAGCACTTCAGTCTAATACTGAACTTGCTAACTCTATTGCAGCATTCCATACTTCTACTGGTGCTCTTATTCTTACCGGTCAGGCTTCTTGGGTTCACGACCATACAACTGATGATGGTAGAGTATTATCTGATGAGGAGTGGGATGAATATATTAAGTCTCAGGGTGGTCAGAGTCAGGGTTATGACTATAGCTATCCTACTGATACAACAGGAAGTTTTAGTTCTGATGTTAATGCTGCAGTTGATCAGACATCCGAAAATGTTGATGCATTCGTGGAACAGGAGGTTACTCAGGAATGAAGATATCTATCAAATCAGAAGCAGACAGCCGTATACTGGTTTATCCTTTGCTTAAGGTGTTGAAGGACTACGGAACGGTTTGTTTATTCACGGGGGCTCCTTGGGCTGATCGTCTTATTGACGACGAGCTTAATGGTGGTTTCCGTAATATCAGAGTTATCCATGTATATGATGGTGACTTACAGTTCGCTATGGAGCAGGATGGTACTACTGACACAAAGTATGACTTTATCATCTTTGATAATGTTGGTGCTCAGCAGTATGATGTATTGTTTGGTATTATCACAAACTTCATCACCTATGACTACATCAATGACCTTACAAACATCATTGATGAGCCTGCGACTCATATCATTAAGTTTGGTACTCCGGGTAAGAAGCCTGCTGAGAAGAAAGGTAGTAGGAAACAGGAAGTTGATATCGAAGCTGAACAGCTCGAAGAGACTAAGAAGTGGGCTACTGAACTTTCTGCAGAAGATTTGTTCATCGAAGCTCTTACCGACAGGAAGACAAAGTGGTGCAAGATGCCGGCTATGGAAGATATTGAATCTTTGGAAAGTAAGCACATTTTCTATGTGCCGAGTGACGATGTCCTTAAGGAGATCTACAGAATCATTCCGCAGGCATTTAACGTTGAGGAAAGAAACTTTATAAAAGGAGGTCGTTCTAAAGATGAAGGTAGCATTAATATCAATGGAAAGCCGGTGTGGTAAAACCACATTCGCTCAGATTCTGGGCGGTATTTATAGTCGTTCTCAGTTTGGTAAATATGTTGCCTTACTGACGACTGGTGATTGCAAGAGTTATCTGGACAACATGAACATTCGTAACCTCAATGAGATTACTAATCCTAACACTCTTGCTACGGTACTGAACAATAGTACCGATGAGAACATTAAGCAGGTGTTTGATTACGGAATCAGGCAGGGACAGGAGAATGTATTTATCTTCAATACTACTAATGAGCAGAGACCTGAAGAGGGAGATAAGCTTCTGTCTACATGTATCAGTTCTATTCCGGCTAATCTTACAATTGTAGATGTTCAGGGTTCTCCGCTTGAAGAGAGAAATAAGGTCATGATCAACAAGTGTAATGTAATCTTATATGTACTTACACCTTGTCTTGAGTCTTTCCGTGCTTTCAAGGAATATTACAATTCCCTTTCAAGAGTACAGCAGGCTCATATTGCAGTTGTAGTTTCTAAGGTAGATTCTGAGGCAATCTCAGATAGACAGATTGAGGCAAACATTGGTATTCCCTCTAACCTTGTAACAACATTCCCTTATTCTTCTCTTATCCAGAAGTATGCTCTTGATCGTAACATCGAGTCTATTCCTTACATGATCTACACACAGGATGTGAACTGGATTAAGTTTAGGCAGAAGATGTTAGATATCATGCAGCTGTTGTTCGATGACGCTGGAAGGAAAGTTATAAGGGGGTTGGATAAATGGTTACGATAATTTTAACAATCGTAGCATTAGCAATCGTCGGCGGAGCAGTATTTGGATTCTACAAATGGCGTTCTAATGAGAGGGCTAGTGTTAGACTCGAAGAGAGATTTACCATTGACATGCTCGGTGATTATGTTGTTGAGCAGCTGACAGAAAGAGTTCGTGATGATGCTTCTATTATCAAATCTGATTTGGATTATGATGCGAAGATCAGAACGAAGGATATGATTTCTAAGGCTCTTGATAACTGTATCCATGGTGTGACAGCAGATAAGAATTTCGTTATCTCTATGATATATGATATTCTTGGTGCCTATCTTCCAACTACTGAAGACATTCTTCAGGTATACCCTTTTGATAGTCACTATCTGCTTGATCCTAACACAGTATGGATTATGGTATATTATTACCTTAATAAGCAGACTGGTGGACGTGTGTTCACTTGGCTGGAACAGAATTATCATTTGTCTGAAAAGAAAATGGTTATTAACCCTGTGAATGGTACTATGATGGAGTCTAGGGAATTTGACCAGAATCTTTTAAGGCGTGTTGCCAATCAGGTTATTCCTGATGAGATCTCATATCCTGATATGCTCGATATCTTAACATATATCGTGTATTGTAACAGGTATGGATTTGGTATTGTTGATTGTTTGCGTGCTGCAGATATCGATGGTTTCAACTTTGGTACATCAGGTTCTGTTCGTTACCGTATCGAAGGTGAAAGAGATGTTCCTTATAAGACATCTAACTCTGTATGGATTCAGATTAATGCAGCATGGATTCACCTTAGCTTCTTGGAGTTTAAGAGTGATGGTGAAATGAAGCGTATTATCAACCAGCTGGTAGCTTGGGGTAATGCAGCTCCTATGACCGAGATTAAACCTTACAAGGTTAATGATGGTTATGATGGAGCCCGTGTTACTGCACTGCGTCCTCCGGTTGGTGAGTCATGGGCTTGCTTTGTTCGTAAGTTCTCTGCTGGTCTTTATTCTAAGGAGAAGCTGTTGAATAAGCCTACTGTGCATAACTGGGAATTACCTGCTAAGCTTATGTATTTCCTTATGCGTGGTGAGCAGACTACAGCATTTACAGGACAGCAGAACACTGGTAAGACCTCTATGATGAAAGCAGCTATGGCGGATGTTGACCTTGTTAATATTCGTATTCTGGAAATGTCATTCGAGTTGGCTATCCGTGAGCTTTATCCTTGGAAGAACGTTATCACAGTTAAACCTTCCGATTATGTTAAGTCTTCGGAACTTCAGGACTTACTGAAGAAGACTGATGGTTACCTTTCGATGGTAGGTGAGGTTGCTGAGGATATCGTTGCATCTCGAATGATTCAGTTCTGCTTGATTGCATCTGCATTTACTCTGTTCTCGCACCATGCTAAGACTGATGAAGACCTTGTAAACGGTCTGGCTAACTCTCTGGTTGCATGTGGTGAGTACGAGAACCATGATGTTGCTATTTCTACTGTGCTTAGTGCTATCAAGAATAATGTTCATTTGGACTTTGTTAAGGGAGAGCGTGTTATCGCGTATATCTCTGAGATAAGAAAGCTTAATGAGTTGGAACCTTATCAGGATCTGAAGATTTCACCCGATGTGAAAGCTGCAGTTGATCAGTTATGTTCTTTACAGAAAGAGTACTATACTCGTACAACAGACCGTGTAAGGTTTGAATCCAGAAAGATCATTGTATTTGATCCGGAGACTATGTCTTATAGGGCTAATGATGGATACTCTCCTGAAGCCTTAGCAAACATTTTGCAGCATATGAGAAATCCCAAGATGCGTGTAGAGTTCATGGAATTCTATAAAGCAAATTGGCCTCATCTGTTTAAGGCATAAGCCTATGAGAGACAGACTTACTAATCTTATTTATAAGAGTCTCTATAAGGATTCAGTACGAAAGTACAAGAACAAACATCGGGAAAAAGTTCTAGCTAATAAGCAGAAAGATAAGGATAAGGATAAGAAACGGAGGAAAGATATCTATGAGTAGAAGTATGATACTCATGAATGCTGCTCTCCTGATCGGAACCTTTGTAGCATTTATAGTCTTTAGTCGTATTGAGAAGGCTAAGAAAGATCCGCACTATAAAGAGAAAAAGTATGCATCTACTTTTAAGCGGTTTACAAAGTACTATAATAGTATTTTGACAAGAGGTAGATTCCGTCGAATTGTTGAAATGTATTCTTCACTTTCATGCTTCCGTATGGAAGAAGTTCGAATGGAATCTGTTAACCTCTTTGAGAGAAATATGATTATTGTTTTCATGTTTCCTTTAATCGCTTTGATTGTGATGAACAATGTTGTGGTTGCTATATTGATGTTCTTTATGGGTCTTGTATTCTATGAGTCACAGATAGAAAAGAAAATGGATAAGATATATGTTGAGATTATGCAGGATATGTCTTTGATGTTATCTTCTGTTCGTGAGAAGTTTTTGGAAACAAACTCTATTCCATCTGCTATTCAGTTGTGCGAGAGATCTGAGTATCTTGAAATGCCAATGAATAAGATTTTCCAGATGCTTACTAATGCTGATGGTGAAATGAAGCTGAAGGAATTTCAGAGCACGTTCCCTATTCGTCTTATGAAGACTTTTGCGAATACTTGCTACATAGTTAACGAGAATGGTGTTCAGCACTACGAGAACGGCTTTGATAGTTTTACATCTGATATGACAGTTCTTAGGCAGGAGTGTGATGCTGAGGTTCGTCGTCTTATAAGGCAGCGTATTGCTTTTAAGTCCTTACAGACTTTGAGTCTTGTAGGCTTAGCTATTATGCCGGCTTTTGAGTGGTACCTCTTACATAATATTCCTGGTACTTCATCTTTGTTAAAAGGTTTCTATGGTGAAGTTTCACATGTTGCTATTATTCTTCTTACTATCTTTATGTACTGGTATATTAGTAACTGTATGAGACCTTCTATTGTTAATGTTGTGGATAGAAACAATACCATTAATGAGCTTATGCAACAGAGATGGTATCTCAAAATTGTTGAGAATGTTAAGTCTAAGAAAGCTAAGACAGAAGACAAGTTAAACGAACTTATTAACAATTCTCTATCTGCTAAGAACATAAATTATATTTATGGTTCAAAAGTGTTTTATGCTACCTGTGGGTTTGTTGCTGGTTTGATATGCTTGTTTATATTTCCTATTCTTATTAAGTATAATATCTACCATAATTACAATACTATGACTTTTATCGAACAGCAGGTAACAGCTGACCAGTATAAGAAAATTATCGAGATGGATAATGCTGTGATGAAATGGTCAGAAGAGGAATTCAATAGTTATACTGAAGACGGTCTTAAGGCTTTTATTCAGGGGCATGTAACTGGTCTTACGGATACACAGCTTGGTGACCAGTATGACCGACTTACTATTAAGTTTAATATCTACAAGCATGCTCATTGGTACTGGTGGTTCCCTTTTATTGCATTCCTTATTGCAGTTCTATGTTGGTTTATTCCGGAGATACAGCTGATGATTCGCCATAGCCTTGTACAATATGAGGAAGGGGAGGATGTAATGCAGCTTCAGACTATGATGATAGTTCTTTCGGAAACCAAGTTTAATGTATACCGAGTCATATCCCAGTTGGAGCAGGTTTCTACAATTCATAAACATGCTTTAACAAGGTGTCATTATTCCTATGCTGCAGATCCTGAAAAGGCTATCAGGCGTATGGAGCAGAGTACTAACAACAAGGACTTTAAGCGAATTTGCAGAAAGCTTATTAGCTGTATTTATACTCTTAGTATTCATGATGGCTTTTCGGATATGTTATTGGATAAGCAACAGTCTCTATCACTTCGTGAGATGTTGAGAAATGAGGAGCTAGAATCTCGTAAGACAACTGCAAGACTTCTTGCTATTGTTCCTGCGGCATCTGCTCTTATTCTTTCATTTATGGGACCCGTACTTATCTTAGGTATTAGAGAGATTACAGAAACCCTTAGCTCTTTGCAGGGTATGTAAAGGAGAAGAAAGATATGTTTTATGCAAAGGTTAAAGATATGGCTATTGAGAACATCAATATCAATGGCTTTATTTACACCGACATCACCGCTGATGTTGGCTATGGCAGAGATACTCACTTACTGGTTTCTGTGTTTAAGGATTCTGGTATTGAGGTGGGTAACGTTCTCAAGATTACGGATTCTATCTTGACTTGTAATATTCTTGAGACTATCAACAATGACATTGTTTATCATCGTGTGAAGGAGTACGAGATTTCAGATCTCAAAGAGCTGCCTGAGGATAACAAGGTTATTGTTAGTCTTACTGGTAACTACTGTCCTAACAAGCTCAGACAGATTAAGTATGTAAGTGTAAGTCGTATTCCTATGTTTATGGCTTCACTGCGTAGTCGTAATGAGCTCAATGTTAGTTGGAATATTCAGATTGTTGGTTTCAAGAAATTGGTCAACAAGATGATGGAGATCGATCGTAAGAGTATGGTTAACATTAAGGGCGAATTAGTCCCGAAGAAATATGTTGACGGCTGGGAAATCAAACTCCAGTCCATTGAAGTTCAGAAAGGAGAAAGTTAAGATGAAAGCATTTTTTGAGGAGTTAGCTTACATGTGCTCAAGTAGCAACACAAGTTCCAGAGGATTCTATATCTTTCTGGTAATCATGATGGTAGCTCTTGCCATCGGTGAGGTTGTTGGTATCGTGAAAGTTATTCTCGGTATCGTAGGTGGTGCTATTTCCGGGCTTTCGATTGCACTTGCAATTGTTCCGCTTGTTATTCTGATTGCTCTTATTATCTGGCTTGCTAAGTCATAATAAGTAGCTTTTAGATATTTCATTATTTCTTTGTAACACGTTCAGTTTTAGCACTTAGTGCTCAAGATAAGTTATGTCCAATAGTGGATACACTTTGGATAGATATGTTATTATTTTTGGATGATTATTCTTTACTTATGTTAACAACCCCTTATTTATGATATTTAAGGAACCAAACACTCATAGCAAAATAATGACAATAAGGAGGTCAACAAAAATGAGTGAAGATATTAGCGCAACACTGCGAACAGGTATTACCGTTATTCTTGTAGCTGCACTTATTGCAGTTATCATCAACCTGATGGGCATGGGTACTTCCATTCTGAACAATGGTCAGTCTACCTTGCAGAGTGGTATCTCTAACGTTACTACTCAGGAGTTTGCAACTTACAACAATACCAACATCTCTGGTACTCAGCTTACAACTTGCTTGAACGTTTTCCAGGATCGTGATATAGGTGTCGTTGTAGTTAACGCTGCAAACTCTACTACTGCTTACAATTACAACAAACAGCTTGGTGGTTCTAACATCGCTTCTGCTGCTGCAAACACAACACCTACTATCACTCTTGGTGGTACAGCTGCTGCTGGCGCTGCTGCATCTGCTACACAGCTTGATATGGATTCTTCTAAGACATTTGTTCTTGGTACAATTCTTCCTCAGGCATCTGGTGGTGGATCTTACAGAAGTTATGGTAACACTGCTGCTGTTGGTAACAATGAGTATATCAATCCTTCAGGTCGCTACGCTACAAAGCTTATCAAGGATAGCTCTGGCGAGATCATCGGTGTAATGGCTATTCAGTATAAGAACGACGGTACTCTGTGCCATACTTTCTTTAACTAATTCTGATGGCATTTGACTAGGTAAATGTTTTAATGGGGGCTCATCTCCGGATGGGCCCTTTGTTAAAACTCTTAAGGTAAGTTCCAAATATGATATTCGAATATAAGCTCATGTATTTGAGATTATTATACAAAAATAAATTGAAAGGAGATTTTTAGGAAATGACTGATGTAATCTATGATTATATTACAACAGGTGTAGACTTGCTTATTAACGCAGTTATTCTTTCTGGTATCATAATGTTGTTATATACCAGTACTTCCTTAGCTCAGACTATTTCAACACAACAGTATGCTTCTGCTAAGGTACAATATTATCGTGAGTTCAATATGTATGATGATAAGGTTGTGAGTCCATCAGATGTTATTGGGTGTTTGTTATACTATAGGGATAACTTTGATATAAAGGTATTTCCTACCGGTTATGATCCGGCACATGATACTATTAGTACTTCTAATGCTCTTATTGCAACAGATAATGGAGAGTTACAGCATTATCCGTTTGGTCATGCTTTTGCAGTTAATCCGGTTAACTCAACAAAAATCACACAGATACTTATGGATGAAATAAATACTTCTCATGGTAAGAATGGTATTGATGTTTATTACAAAGCATATGTGTTATGTGAAGATGCTGTTCAAGGCGATAAATCTACCTATGGTTTGAATGGTAGTGTACGGGCAATATACTTTTATGTAATTGATCAATAAGAAAGGAGAACCAGTATGTCTGAGGATATAAGCGCATATCTCAAATTAGGTATCACTATTGTGCTTACCGCTATGGTTCTTGCTATTACTATTACTATCTTGACAACTTCGCTTGGAGTATTCAACGGGTTTATAGATAAGAACCAGAATGTTATTACTAATGCTCCGAGTAATCAATTATTATCTATGTCTGGTAGAGAGTGGACTTGTGCATCACTCTATTCTATC
>Ga0326512_10002235_pt1 | contig 14349 bp, 14 predicted proteins | sample 1_2617_0518_D_FD_203652 | JGI IMG/M metagenome (GOLD analysis project Ga0326512, IMG submission 203652) | Bovine rumen microbial communities from UC Davis, California, United States - 1_2617_0518 | ecosystem: Host-associated > Mammals > Digestive system > Stomach > Rumen | place: USA... | reverse complement strand
AACGTGTAAGCGGCGCCCGAGTGGTCTATCAAACAAGCATTCGAGCGGCGGCGGCTTCGCCAATCGAACATAAAATTTGTTGGAAAAAAGTTGGGGAAGTAGTTGACATTGAAAATAAAATGTTATATAATATATATAGAACATATATTTGATAACAAGGAAATTAAAAAATGAGCAAATATTATAACGGTGACAAGATCAGAACCATACTCGACCGCAACGGAGAGTTGCCCGAAATAGTAATTGTTGAGGGTAATAGAAGTGCCGGAAAAACTGTAAATTTTAACAATTATGTTTTCCAACAGTTTTTGAAGCATGGGCAAAAATTTGGTTTACTATATCGCTATAAATATGAAATATCAGAAGTTTCAAATAAATTCTTTAAGGTTATTAAAGATATTTATAATTATAACGGAGAATTTACCGAAAAATCAAGAGCACATGGAAGTTATCACGAGTTGTTTTATAATGATAAGTCTTGCGGTTATGCGTTTGCTCTTAATGCGGCTGAACAAGTGAAAAAGCAGTCGTTAGAATTTACCGATATAGATTATATTATATTTGATGAATTTCAAAGTGAATACGGTAATTATGCTAGTGATGAAATTATCAAGTTTATGTCAATTTTTACATCTGTTGCAAGAGGAAAAGGAAAACAACATAGGTATGTTAGAATGTTTATGTTGTCAAACTCAATTGATATGAATAACCCATACTATAATGTTTGGGGAATTTCTAAAAAAATGCTGTTGAATGGTTCAAAATTTATACGCGGTAACGGTTATGTTTTAGAGCGTAATTTTAACGAATCAGCAGTAGAAGCAATGAAACAATCTAGTTTCCTTAAAGCCTTTGCAAATTCGGCTTATTATGATAATTTAACGAAAAAAAATAATTATTTACGAAATACTGATGATTTAATTTTATTAGATTATGATTTATCAGAATTTCGATATTATTTCACTATAAAGCACAATAATAAATTATTTGGCGTTTGGGAAAATGGCGAGTTAATTCTAATAACTGAAAATGTCAACAGTGAGTTTCCGAGACGTTACGTGTTGACACGTGATAACATAACAACGGATAATAGATATATTTTAATCAATCCGAAGTTAGTAACTATTTTAAGAAATTATTTTGATAATTCTCGCTTATATGCTACAAGCATAAGTGGCGTTGATATTATCAATTTAATTAATTAAGTGACTTTGTGTTTTTGGTTCGCGGTTTTTAGATGATTTCAACGGTTAGCGCCGTATCTAAAATACTATAACCTGATGAAAAAGGTGTGAACCAATACACAAAGGAGCTTGTAACAAATAAAGGCGGTTAATATAATGATAGATGTATTTGGAATTAAATTCAACTATATTTATTTAATCATTCTTTGCGCGTTAATGGTTTTTGACATTGTAACCGGAATAGCTAAATGTTATTTTGGCAAAAGCGAAAAATCTGCTGACGGCAATTTTAAAAGTACTATTATGAAGCGTTGTGGATTAAAGAAGATTTTAACCGTTTTGTTCATGATCGGTATTAATTTAATTTTAACTTATTTCAAGCAAGGGCAATTAGTACTTGCTTGTTACGTTTACTACTTCATTGTTGAAGCGTTGAGTATTTTTGAAAATCTTAACGCTTGCGGTGTTGAAGTTCCGAAAATTATTAAAAATTTTATTGAGGATAGGAAGGGTAAAAAATGACTGATCTAATTATTGATTTATCGGAGTTTCAGGATAACGTTGACTTTGAGCGCCTAAAAAATAACGGTGTTATCGGTGTTATACTTCGTATTGGTTACGGTCGGAGAAGTTATCAATTTGATAAAAGTTTTGCGGACTTCTACACAAGAGCAAGAGAAGCAGGATTATTAATCGGCGGTTATTGGTATAGTTATATATCAAAATATACGTCAAAAGAATCACAAGATGAAGCTGAGGCTTGTTTATCTGTTATTAATGGGCGTAAATTTGATTTACCTATTTTCTATGATATTGAAGATATGACTATTTATAAGTATTACAACAAAAAAGAGTTGACTAATAGTATACTTGACTTTTGCAATATCTTGAAAAAGCAAGGTTACCGATCGGGTGTATATAGCGGTGTCAGCTTTACTAATGATAAAATCGATATAAATAAAATCCGTGAAAATGGTTTCTATTTTTGGCTTGCAGATTGGAGCGCAAAACCTCACCTTATTTGCGATTTATGGCAGTATACCGAAACCGGGAAAATAAACGGTGTTTCACATAACGGTGTTTTGCAGTCGGTTGATTTTAATAAAATCATTGATGAAAGAATATTACCTGAGGTTGAGTATTATGTCACTGTCACTAAAAACTCAAAATTGAGATCTGCGGCGTATTGCGGTGGCGATAGTAAAATCATTAAGGGAATATCAAAAGGAAGTAAAGTAAAGTTTATTGCAGATGATAAATTCGGGTGGAGTAAAATTAAAATTGGTAAAAGTGAGGGCTATATTCAAAATACAAGATTAAGCCCAAATAACACCCTTTCAAAATATCCGAGATATATTACCAACTCAGTTTTCGGCACGCATATTAGAAGAGAGCCGAACGGCAGTATTTTAGATACTGTTAGAAAAGGTACTGTTTTAACAGTTCGCTATATCATTGAAGCAGGAGAAAATAAAGGTTGGTGCGAAGTTGCCTACCCATTAACAAATTCCGTTAGTTATGTCCATTCTGGACAACTAAAATACATACATTAAAAAGAGAGGAGTAAGAAACAATGATTACACGAGACGAATTCATGGAAAAGGTCAATGAGTTTTTTCCCGAAAGTGATGAAACATCGCTTGAACGCATTGAATTTTTCACTGACTTCTACGACAACACAACAAAAGAATTCGAAGAAGTGAAAAAAGACAACGGACAAGAAGAGGTTGAAAAGTGGAAAAAGAAATACAGAGATCGCTTTTTCTCAGGCGGCGAGGATACCACTAAACCGCCCGAGGAAACAGAAAAGAAAAGTTTTGAATCAATTTTTAAGGAGGAGAAGTAAATGCCTTATGTTCCTAACGCTGTTACCATGACAGCAAACAGCTACGACTTATTGAACGTTATCCGAGATAATGCTAGTCAGCAATATCGCGACTATACAATGAGCGTTAGTAATATTGATGATCTTCACAAGATCGGGAATATTATGATGGACTACCCGACGGTAGCCAATGAATTTATCAACACACTGATCAACAGAATCGGACGCGTGATTATTTCATCGCGTTTGTATCGAAATCCGCTTGCATTTTCTAAAAAGGGTTATTTGCAGATGGGTGAGACGATCGAAGAAATTTTTGTAAATCTGATTGACGTTTACGACTATGATAACACGGCAGGCGCGAACGATATTTTCAGACAGTACAAATCAGACGTTCGAAGTGCGTTCCATTCGATGAACTTCCGGAAAATGTACCCTGTCTCTGTTTCACAGGAACAGCTCAAAACCGCGTTTTTGACAGAGTCCGGACTTTATGACCTGATCACAAAAATAATTGAGTCGATTTATACTTCCGTGAGTTACGATGAATTTTTGGTCACAAAATACCTGATCGCGCGCAATATCCTTAACGGTAGAATGTATAACGCGCAGGGTATTACAGCGAATGTTGTCGATGATACCATGGACAGAGCGACAAAAGCGGCTGTTGGTTTCAAGGCTGTTTCAAATGCACTTACCTTCATGAACCCTGCTTATAACGTAGCAGGTGTACACAACTACACCGACAGAAATGATCAGTATCTTTTTATCAAATCAACACTTGCCGCGCTGGTTGATGTTGAAAAACTGGCAGTAAGTTTCCACCTTGATAAAGCTGAATTTATGGGTCATATTATCGAGGTCGACGACTTTGCCGAAACCGACAGCGCAAGACTCGCCAAGATTTTCGAGAACGACCCGAACTATACCGCTTTTACTACTGCGGAAAAAGAAGCTCTTGGCAAGGTTGAAGCCGTTCTTGTCGATCGTGACTATTTGCAGATTTACGACAATCTGGAACGCATGGAAGAAAACAGAAACGGTGTAGCACTTCACCACAATTATTTTTACCATGCGTGGAAAACGTTTTCTGTATCTCCCTTTGCAAATGCTGTTGTGTTTACTACTGAACCGGCAGGTACTATTACAAGTATTGCCGCTCTTTGGTACGCATCGCCGTTGCATACTACTGCGGCAAATCCGACGAGTTTCAGATTAGATACAGCGTTTTTGCTTGGTGATCAAGGAGATTTTGTGATAATGCCTTATAGTGTTAAACCGAAAGGCGGTGTAGGTGCAGACCTCTCCGATTATACTACCACAGTTTCAGTTATCACCGATGATTTGGGTCTTGTGGACGTTAAAATTACAGATAACAATACCCTTGTGGTGGTTAGAAATGACTCTACATATGATCCGTTGCACACATATGGTTATCTTGACATTAAGGTAACCGCCGAAAGTGGCACGGTTAAAAATGAGCAGTATATCAGAGTGCGTATTGTAAGCTAAAGGTGTGTTATAAATGGCAAGCAGTTATTTATACCTTTTCCAAGGTGTACCGCTCGATAGTTCCTATGAGCATTGTGTTAGTTTTACTTCCGCTCAAGTAGGCTTGAACTATTTAACTGCTAACTATTCTTACACGTATTACCCGAGATCTGATACGGGGAGCGGCTTGCCGCTCTCCTACATCAGACCCGAGGGCGGTCATGTGGAAGTAGAAGGAGTTTTAGGAGCAGGACAAGCGGCTTCTAATTATATGGTATTCTGTAACCCGACAATTGAAAATAAATTGTGGTTTGCTTTTGTCAAGCAGACATATTATATAAACGAACGCACAATAGGAATTGACTTCGAGCTTGATTTAATTCATAGCTTTATGGAAAATCTGGTAACTAATCGTTGTTTTATTGAGCGTCAGCACAGCACAACGGATTTAATTGATGATAACGTAGAACCTGAACCCTTTAACCCTGAGTTAAAGGTGGCGGCAAATTTTTATATACCAGTTAACACAGATGTAAAAATATGGTTTTACAAAGATCCTGACGGTTCAGGAACCAGTTATACACCTATTGCGTATGATGTTAACAGCAAAAATATTATTGCTTCAATACCGAGCTTAACAGGTGTTACTAACGTATTGAACAAATACAAAGACTTTTACAACTCCGGTTATACAAATTATATTGTTGCAATTGGCGCGGGTCCCATTTACGCAGGTGTACAAAATACAGATTATCAAGTACCAATAAACACGGTATCGATCAACGGTTACACACCACGAAATAAAAAAGTTTTATCACGGCTATATCAGAAATTTATTGTATCAGGCTCGAACGGTCAATCATTCACATATGATACAACGGATATAACCGGATCAATTGCTCGCTTTCAATTAACCACTTCCGATATTGGCGCACAGCCTGAGGCGAAACTACGTTTGATGAATTATAACAATGTCGGAACCGATCTCACCCGGAAACTAAAAAGCCTCTCATATTCTGATTTCCCTGTTTTTCCTTTTCAATCCAGTTTTTGGAACGAATATTTTTCAAAAAAGGGTTTGCAGACAGCGATTGGCGGTATAACTAGTATAGGCGGTGCAGTTGCAACCGGTGCGGCGTTAGGCGGCGCTCCCGGTGCCGTTGTTGGTGGTTTGGGTGCTCTCGCCGGATTAGGCACACAAATATACGAAGTCAGCCGCGCCGAGGATAAAATAAACGGTTCTCAAAGTTCATTACTTAACTATATCAATAATGAGATCGGGTTTTCTGTCACAACTCTCGCGCCTTTACGCCAACAATTGGAGTTGATCGACTGGTTTTTTGATCGTTACGGTTACGCGCAAAATAAATGCACATCGCCGAACATTAACACGCGGTTGTATTTTACCTATGTAAAAACACGTGACAGCGGTGTGAGCGGTTCTATGCCTGATACCGCGCGCAGAAAATTTGATGAAATTTTTAACAAGGGCACAACATTCTGGACTACGCGCGGAAAAATTCGCGACTGGTCGAAAGTTAGCGCAAATAAACCTTATTAAGGTGGTGATATTTTGAGTAAAAATATTTTTAAGGAATACGAAACCAAAAATAATTATGAAGTCACAAGCGCGTTTTTTCACAACAGAAATAAAGTTTTGACCCTTGCAACCTCTGTTTTTAATTGGGAGAATTTGCCGCCGGAGATTGACAAGCGGTATATAGAACAAGCGTTGATTTGCTACGGTCAACTTGCGTTTTTCTATGATGAAGAAGTAGAAAAGTTTGTTATATTACCGTTTAACACAGCCGGAGCATTTGACTTTTATAACAACCCGATTAAAATTGAAGTTTTCGCGAATAATGGGTATCACAGATTTTTGAACCATGACGAATGTGTTTTGATCTATGATAATACTTTGCGCGTTCCTCTGTTAAATGATATTTATTATTATACAAACAGATTGACGGAGCTTGACAAGATTTATAACATTAATCTGGAAAACCAAAAAACGCCTATTTTGATTAGTTGTGATGAATCGCAAAAACTCAGTGCGTTAAATGCGTTCTTGAAGATTGACAACGGACAGCCGCATATTTTCACAATGAAGAATTTCGATAAAGATATGTTTAGTGTCATGAACATTAACGCGCCTTTCCTTTGTGACAAACTATTCGCAGAAAAACAAAATCTTTATAGTGAGATTTTATCGACCTTTGGCGTTAATTCGGTTAGTTTCGAGAAAAAAGAGCGACTAATTAAAACGGAAGTTGAAAACGCGAACGCACACAATAATATATATAGGTATAGCCGATTTGAACCGAGACAACAGGCAGTTGAAGAAATCAATAGTAAGTTTGATTTGGAAATTAGTATACAAGAAAATTTCACAACAGGCGGTGATAAAGAGAATGAGCAGATATACAACGACGATTAAAACTATATGTGAATCTATCACAGGTGAACAAGTCAATTTCAAAAACTATAAATCAGTTGTTGAGCGTTCAATTCCTCTTATTTTCTTGAATTTTCCTATTTTTGATGAAAACTATAAAAATGACTTGTGCTGTAAGATTTTAGAACATTATTTTTATTATGAAATAGGCGTTGAAACAGTAGGTCAATGGAAAATGCGACTGAATACAAAACTAAATGAAATCATGCCGTATTATAACAAGCTTTATTTATCTGAGTTGATAAAGTTTGACCCTTTTAATAATGTGGACTATACCGAGGAAATCAACAGAGAAACTATATCAAAGATTTTAGCAGAGTTAAAAGGCGAAACTAATTCCAATAACATCAATGAATTTTTAGGTAAAGAACTAACAGCTAATGAACTGAGCGGCACTAACTCAAATAACAGTAACACCAATAGAACCGGATCCGAAAACGGTGTTGACAGAAACTATTATAGCAATACTCCGCAAAATGATTTGACCTATATAGAACAAGGTCGCTATTTAACCGATTTTAGAAAAAATACAGATGATCGCAACAACAAAGAAAATACATCAACACAGGGTTCTGCTATTTCACGTGAAACAAGCAAAAACGAAAAAAGTTTTGAAAATAGAATGAATAGGAACATAGGGAAGAATGTCGAGGAATCAAAAAACAATACCGACAGTAATACAAATGAAAATATTATCAAAAGAGTCAAAGGCAAAAATAATAGTGAAAGTTATGTGAAATTACTACAAGAATTAAGAGAATCATATCTTAACATTGACTTAATGATTATTAATGAATTGCAACCACTTTTTATGTCAATATGGTAAACGAAAGGAGAATTGTAATGGAAGAAAATTTTGCTAAAATAACAAATATCCCATTGATTAAAAAGTTCTTTAATCAGATTATCCCACTTGTCTTTACTGATGAATTTTCCTACACTGAACTAATAGCAAAACTAACTGAAAAGACAAACGAACTGATCGAAAACAACAATCAAATTCCCAATGTCATTTACAACATGGTGTTGTCATATGTTGAGCGCGAAGGAATGGAGTCGGTACTTGCGGATTTGATTTCTGATTTTATGCTCAATGTAAAATACCCACCGGAGAACATTCCGGCTATGGTCGGTGACGGTATGACCGACGATACAAACTCATTTATTAGGATTTGCGAATATTCAAAAGCGCACGGATATTTGCCATTGTTTTTCCCTTCGGGTAACTATTTAATTAACGGTTTTGATTATGCGAATATCTCGATTTTTAACAAATTAACACTGGTAGGATATGGTCGAGAAACAACAACAATAAAATGCAATAATCCGAACGTTTCGGGCGGTCTGTTTGCTTCAACCGTGAATAATTCTCTTTTTGAGTGCCGAAACATAACACTCGACGGCACTGACGGCGATTTTGTTATCGATTTCTCAGGCGCTACGCCTAAAATCAATTTATCTAACGTTAGGATAAAAAATGCAACATCCTGCTTTAATGTTGTATCAAATGGGTTTGATGTTGACGTAAACAATGTAATTGTAGAAGGCTTTACAGATGTAGGAATATATCTGCAAAACGGTAGCGGTACCACAACAACAAATTTAACATCTGTTATTCTTAAATCAACTACAAATAATATTGATACTGCATTGCAGATTGAAAATGTTAACAATGTTATTTTCAGTGATAGCGTAATTCAGATTAACAGCGGATCCCCCATTACCACGAACGGAAACAACGGTACTTTTGTATTTTCAACAAATACCGCTGTACCCTGTGTTGATAACGGCATCAACAACAATTTTATCACGGCAGGCGGACAGCTTAAACTCACAAGCAACAACGGCAAAATTGAATTTGCAACTAATAATGACGTTGAGCTGATCGGTGAAAATGTTATATTAAATGGTAACAATAATAAATTAAAAGGTAATGTTATCATCGATACTAATGATCGCGTCCGAGTAAATCAGCCGCTCGACACTCTGTCCCCTTACTTTAAGGCGTTGCCTATTATTGACTCACAGGGCAACAATCAAAACGTTCTTATTGCTAACGAGAACATCGATCAGCTGAAAAAAGAATCATTTACCCACGTAGATTTTATTACCAGTGAACCCAAAAGGGTTTATATTGACGGTGTTAGCGGTAATGATGATTCTGCTAATCCTTACAACCCAAGCACACCAATTAAAACAGTGGATAAGCTTTTATCATTCTTTGCAGAGGGTCAAACCGATGTTCGTGCGTTTATTGTTCGCGGTGGCACCTACAACGTAACGAATCTTGATACTTTTAACGGTATCACGCTTCACATTTCCGCAACTGCTCCAAATGTTATTATCAACTTCACATCGGACGAAAATCACGCAACTGTGTTTTATAACTGTCATGTTAATTTCATAGGTGACGGAGATAATAACACCTTGAAATTCACCGGGCAGGACTCAATATACTTTGAGAACTCAGCGGTTGCACTTTCAAATGTTGATTTGTCTGGCGTGATCGACAATACAACAGGTGACGGCGCGGTGCAGTTCTGGGGATGTTATGTGGGAATAAATGTACTAAAAGCCCATTCACTTGACTTCATCGGCTCGACCGGATATGTGCGAAACGTAAGTTTCACAATGAGTACATATCTTCATGCGCCTATGAGAATCCGACAGGGTTCCAATATAAGGTGGTACGGTGGACAAAATACTTTTGCTATTTTGACTTCAAGACCGAGCGGAACGACATACAAAACAGAATTTGAAGGTTCAACTATTTATTTTGATATGTCTAATGTGGCAAATTCGTCTTATGATGTAGATTTGAATGCTAACGGTTGCACACTTGTATTTGGCACGGCGAACGCCGGAAATACTCAGTTCCACACCTTTTTCAATTCTGCGACCTTCTCACAGGGATTGTCACAAAACAACCCGGTTTTGAACTGTTGCAACGTAACAGCATTGAACCCAACAACCGACAACAGGTCAAGGATCGTTGTAAACGGTTCACCTTACTATTATGACAGGGCGAACAGTACTACACCGTTTGTAGCTGATACATCTGAACCATATTAAAATATTTATTTAATAGGAATGAGGAGTTGGACGGTCCGACTCCTCATTTCATTATTAAAAAACAGTGTGCTGAGAGATCAACACACTGCTTTTAATCGGTTGGGCGGCTGTTACGCCTCCCCATTTTCTAACTCTACCAATCTGTCGTGGATTTCGTCAAGTTGGTCGCCATACTTTTTCTCTCTGAGCTGTGCTATTGCGTCGGTTTCGCCGTTTCTTTCCGCTATTCTGCACAAATCAAATTCTATCGCCCATAATTTCGCAATGCTTTCACATGCGTGTGTTAATATTTCCTTTTCTGTAAGTGTTTTGAATGTTGTCATAATCAAAACTCCCTTTCCCTTTCATTGATTATTTTTGTAATCCCTTTTTGATTACAAATAAATTATACAATTTTTTATCAAAAAAGTCAAGTGTTTTTTGAAAAAAATAACCGCTGATTTCTCAGCGGTTATTTAATGAAATTGTGTGAAATGAAATACTATGCTTTTTGTTTTTTATCTTCTGTTATATCTTTTACTTTTGGGTTTATTTTCGGGCTGTGGTTCGCCTGTGAAACTCACATTTCGAACAGTGATAAATGTGCTGTTGCGCTTCTCGCCTTTGTCATCTTCCCATAAATTAGTATTGATCGTACCCTCTAACGCTACAAGCGAACCCTTAACGAAGTATTTTTCGATAAATTCGGCGGTGTTGCCGTATGCGGTAACACGAATAAAATCACTTTCGCGCTCTCCGTCCGCGTTGAGATGTTCACGAGGAACGGCAACAACATTGTTTAATACCTCTTTACCCGATTTTGTAACATTAACGTTGTGATCGTAGCAGAAACGACCCATGATTGATACATTATTCATCTGTACTAGCCTCCACTTTCTCGGCTAATGCAATGAACTTGTTAAAGGACATTGTATAAGTAACCTTATTGTCCTTTACCGCCCTAACTTCAAGCAATGAAAGATCGTTTTGATCGCATACCTCTTGCACTTCTTTTTTAAGGTTTTTCGGCGATAACTTCCGGTTAAAGTCAAAGACTCTTTCAGTTTCTCGCTTGATGTCGCGATCGTAAACAAGTACTTTCGCTGATGTCATTGTGAATGTCTTTTTGATAGATTTCATTTTGTTAACCTCTTTTCTTAAAATTTTCTTTATTAATCTATCATGTAATCTTTCGATTACATTGTAATTATATCATACTTAAAAATAAAAGTCAAGTATTTTTTCATTTTCTTATAGTAAAATCTGAGTTAACCAAAACAGTGCCGCCTTTTACTAATACCGGGAGAAGTTTAGCACCCTCCAACACTTCACCAATAGAAAACGCATTTAATCCGCTTTGTTTAATCTTTTCGATCATTAAAGTTTTTGCAGTCGGTGCCATTCCACAGGCTGTTAAATCAATGTTGTTTTTCCCTATTTCAATATATGTTTTTTGCCTTAAATACTTTGCTTGTGTGTAGTGTTTGTCTTTGCTTTCCTCACACCAAAAGCCTAACTTTTTATCATCTATGCGGAGCCCGACCGGGTTTTTACAACCTACCAAATGTAAGCTGTCAGTGTCAGCATATGCAAAATGATCAAAATTCATTTGGGCGTGTGTGATCGTGTAGAATCGCGCATAACTTGTCACAGCGGCGCCTATGGCAATATTAACACTTTTACCTAAAACATTGCTTTTGATATTTTGGTAGCACATAACATCATCTTTTAATGTTAAAATTTTGTAGTCCTTTTCGCGTTTTGTTGCAAATTTGCCGTATAACGAATTTAAGAATAATTTGGCAATTGCACGTTGCGCACCTACACTGTTCTTCTTGATTTCTATAAAATGGGATATGTATTCCTTAAATATGTTCTTTTTATAGGTTGATTCAAAATAAAAACCGCCTATAAATTTGATATAACCTATATTATAATGTTTTTTTAATAACAGATAGTCTGTTTGTGTTAATGTTAAAGTAACATAATCAGATACATTTATTTCTGTGATCCAATCGTTGTGCTTAAACCGCAAATCATCTTTAATCTGAAACGTTGGTAAAAAGCCCTTTTTTAATTTTACTTTGTTTACCCTGATTTGTACAAAATAATAAATCTGCAACATTTCTTCCCGGGTTTTGCTCTTAAACTCGATCTCGGGAGCGTTATAAAACTCCGTACCCTCTCCAATTGGATATAACTGCGAGCTCATTACATAAGGGTAAAGGCTATTAACATCATACACCGAAATGTTATTGTTAATTTCTTTGTTTTGAAATTTGGGATTGACGTAACAAAAACCGCCCTTGTATGATTTACGTAACCATTTTTCGAGATCGTCGATCAGCGGTAAACCTAAATCGATAGATGTTTTGTTGTTGTATCTTGCTTTTTGTTCCTCTGAAAAAACAGTTAGTTCATGAGCCACAAATATTTTTTCATTCATTTTATATTTACTTATAATCTTTTTATACTCACTTAACGCGCCACTTCCGATAGTCAAAAAATCTAGTGAATACAAAGAATTGAATTTTTCTATTGCTTCGGCTAGTCCTAAAACATCATTTTTAATATATTCAATGTCTTTTTCCAAACAATCGGATAATGATTTTTTATCGCTATATGACATTTCGGTTTTTTTATGTTCGGTGTCAAAGTCTTTTGTAACTTTGGATAATGTAAAAGGTAAAATTTTAAGCGAATCCCAAATATCTACAAAGATATCATTGATTTTAATTGTAATACTGTACCATTGACCCATATCAGAAATAAAATAACAAAAATCATAATTTTTCATTTTAGATTTCTTTTCACCACTGTGTTCTTCATTTGATAGACAATTAAAAGAATTATCACGCAATAAACGATCTATAATAAAAGTCCCATCGAATTTTAAGTTGTGGAAGTATATCCGGGTGTCTTTTCTTAATGTTTTGATTAATAATATAAAATCATCTATTGACGGTTTTATTATTGGCTTTTTATCTTTTAATGAACAGTAACAGAATGACCACACATAGCAATCTGCCGGGTCTGTTGTTGTCTCAAAATCTGCAACGAGAATTTCCGGAAATGGTCTTTTGTATTTGTTCCTTTTGGCTCTTTTTGAGTTTGAATAATTCATATCACACCTGTATTAATTAATAAAAAGTGTCAAGTAAAAATTCATCTTGATTATACTCTAATTCTTCCGTTTGGTTAGGCTCAGCGTTTCCAATTACTTCTTGACTTCCTCTGTATACCCAATCAGCATATGGAACACCACCGCTATAAGCCTCCGCTTGTAATTGGTTAGCTAGATGTTCAAGATCGTTTTCGGTTGCAAATTTTTCTACCTTTTCAATAAATTTGTTTTTGAAGTCGTTATACCTATCCGGTAGGCTGTTTACTCTGTTAATTGCGTTTTGTATTATTGCTTTTTGTTCTGCTTTTTTCTGCTCTCTGAGCCTTTTTACTTCTTTGTCAACCTGTTTTTTGGTTATTACTTCGCCTGTGTCAGGGTCAATATATAGTACTTTTTTTCTGAAATTCTTGTTGAAGCTTTGAAGCTGTTGCTTTGAAAGCGTTTTAATGTCTTGTTTTGGTATAATATCTTTGCCTGTTTTCTTTTTTTCGCGTCTTATTTTTGCTTTTACTTTTTGTATGTCTTTTTGGTATCTACCACTTTGATAATATTCAAGAGATTTGATACCTCTTTTTTTTGATGTTTCGATAAAAAGACTTGTGCGTTTGGCTAGCGTTCGCGCCTTTGCTCTCTCGGGTGCGTCCGCGTGTTCCATTGCTTTGATAATTCTTTTTATATTCGCTTTTACTGATTTGTTTTTTACTGAACTGTTAAAAATTTTTAATTGATTTATTAATTGTTTATCAGTCATAAAAATGCACCTCTTTCATTTCACAATATTATTATACCATAAATACAAATTTTTTGCAATACCTTCCCCAACTTTTTTCCAACAAATTTTATGTTCGATTGGCGAAGCCGCCGCCGCTCGAATGCTTGTTTGATAGACCACTCGGGCGCCGCTTACACGTTCCCGGCAGACTCGACAGGATCCCGGCAGCGCTCGGCTACCTGATCCCAGATCCCGGTTCCCGGATCCCCGATCCCGGATCCCGGCGCTCGGTTACCTGATCCCAGATCCCGGTTCCCGGATCCCCGATCCCGGATCCCGGCGCTCGGTTACCTGATCCCAGATCCCGGTTCCCGGATCCCCGATCCCGGATCCCGGCGCTCGGTTACCTGATCCCAGATCCCGGTTCCCGGATCCCCGATCCCGGATCCCGGCGCTCGCCCTCGTTGGGGAGATTGTTAAAAATTTAACAAAGTGCCAAAAGTAAAA
>Ga0326512_10002233_pt1 | contig 14351 bp, 25 predicted proteins | sample 1_2617_0518_D_FD_203652 | JGI IMG/M metagenome (GOLD analysis project Ga0326512, IMG submission 203652) | Bovine rumen microbial communities from UC Davis, California, United States - 1_2617_0518 | ecosystem: Host-associated > Mammals > Digestive system > Stomach > Rumen | place: USA... | reverse complement strand
AAAAGATATAAAGGAAAATCCAACAGAGAAATAATATCCCACAGGTGTATTCCGGTGGGATTTATTCCCATATCACAGGAACTTGTTAGATTTTTGTATAAAGACCACAGGTGAAAAGATGTATTATAAAAACCAGAAAATGATTGTTGTGGAAAAAGAAAAAGATGGATTATTTGTAAGTATAAACAATCAGGCTTTACAAGAAGCCATGTGTAACTTAAAAAACTATTCATTTAAGCTATGGCTCTACATTGCCAAGAATAAAAACCAATACACATTTGGATTGTCAAAAATGGATTGCGAAAAATGGGGAATCAATAAATCATCATATCACGGAGCAATCCAAGACCTTATTGACAAGGGATATTTATGTAAAAAAGAAAAAAATATATATCATTTCTACGAATTTCCAAACAATAAAAAATAAAAAAAATCGCGCAAAGCGCGTTATATATATTATTATAATTATTATTATATATATCTTATATATATTATTATATATATTTCTATACTAAAATTTGGTATAGGGTATATTAAAATTTACTATAGGTTATAGTAAAATTTAGTATAGGGTATATTAAAATCTGGTATAGGTTGTATTAAAATTTACTATACCTATTTTCAAAATAAATCATGTAAAGGAAAATTTCAATGAAGAAAACTAAAAACAAAATTAGCAATGTTAAGTATGCACTTTTAACTCTGTTGGTATCAACTGTTCTAATCGTTATTTCGCTTGTGGTTTATGTAGTGATTAATGGTTGAGCACTAACAGAAAAACCGCATATTAAAAAATGAAGAAATTTGCACTTTTATATTGACATGCAATGACTTATGTGGTATAATATAAGTGTAAGGTAAAAGAAAAAAAACAATTCTTGAAAGGAGAAATTGAAATGACAATCGAAAATGCTAAAACAACAATCATCAATCTTGACGACGAAGATAATAGAGTTATCCTTGTGGTTTTCAATCCTCGCAAATACGCCGATACGGAACACCACACAGCGGAGGTTTACACAACGTATAAGGAATACGGCGTTGTTGATTATCAATTTGGCGTTGCGTTTGACTACGGCGACGAGCAGGAAGTCATTGATATGGTTTTGAGAAACTATAACGAAGGAAATCTTGCTTGGGGTGAACTTATCCGATAACGGCTATTCCCTATTTAAGTTTTGTAAGGTGATAATAATGACAAACTATGAAAGTATTAAGAATATGACACTTGAACAAATGGCAAATAAACTAATTTACATTATCAGAGATTGTGAGATAGATTGTTGTAATTGTTCAGAACATAACTGTGATAATTGCATGAAGGAATATCTTAATAGCGAGGAAATTAAAAGCGAAAATCAAGAATAGGAGGATTAGCCATGACAACAGAAGAAAAACTTAAAGAAATTATGCGCTTGAAATCAGAAGCAAATACTGCAAAAAACAGATTAGGCGATATTGCCGGTCGTTTAGAAGAACTTGGTGCAGTTAGGGAATCCAAGTCTTTAATGACACTTATTTATAAAATCGAAGCATGGCAACATAAATAATAAGAGGTATAAAAAGGTGATATTATGAAATATACAGATATTCCCCAATTAACAAAAGATGGTTCTTATCAAGTTAATATGCCTCTAAATTATATCGAAAGAGCCATTAATGAGTACAAAAATGAACTTGGACTAATTTTAGAGCCAGATTTTCAGCGTGGGCATGTTTGGACTCAGGAGCAACAAATAAAATATGTAGAATTTTTATTCCGTGGAGGAAAATCATCACGAATTATCTATTTCAACGCTCCTTGGTGGAAAGGTAATATGGATAAGAGAAAAGAAGTCTACCATGATTTTGTGATTGTAGATGGGTTACAGCGTTTATCTGCTGTGCTTGGTTTCTTGCAAAATAAAATACCTATATTTGGATTATATAAGAATGAATTTGAGGGTAGGATTCCGCTTGGGATTGACTTAATTTTTAATGTAAACGATTTACCCACAAAGGCTGCCGTGTTACAGTGGTATCTTGAAATGAATAATGGCGGTACACCACACACCACAAAGGAAATAGAGAGAGTACAAAAACTATTAGCAGAGGAACTCAACAATGAAACTTAATATACAAGCAAGCAAAGCAATGTATGAGAAATTCAAAGGAAGAATAGAAGCAAAAATGTGTTATAGCAATATATTCCGCATGGTAACATATATGCTTCCAAAATTTCAATCCGGCGAATATAAGGTTGCATACGGTTATATTTCAATCTGTGACAAATCACTCTATGCTCGGCATTGCTTTATTGTTTGTGGCGATTCTGTGATTGACCCTACCCTATTCGCTGCGAGTGGAAATCTTGACGCTGACTATATCATCACAAAGATATACGACATAAGTGATTACACGAAAGCGATTGAGGACAATGATTTTATTCCAGACTTAATCAGACCTCTCAGAGAATTAGACAAGAAGATATTTATTCAAATGCAAGAAAAAGGAATTTATCTTATACAATAAAAAGTTAAGAATTTCTTACAATTTGTCTTGACATTTCTTTTGCGATATGGTATAATATATTTGTAAGGAAAAACAGATTTATTTTTTTAATCAACAGGAACTTGTTAGAATTTTGTTTTAGGAGGTTACAATGTATTTTTTAGAACGGAAAGAAAACTACACAATGCCAAATATCCTCGGTAATCATTCAATGCCTGTTAAGACTTGGCGTTGGAAACAGGTAGCCGTGTGTGAATCACGGAAACCCTTAGACGAAATTATTCCAAGAGGGAAAGAACGTGATTATAGAATCATCACAAATAGCACTGATTATGTTGAGTTTATCATTGACGATTATGAATACTTCCGAAAAGATTTGAAAAGGCAGAATCCCGAACTATCCGAACAGAACATAACAGAAATTCTCAAATATATTTCTCTTCCATTTAAGGGTAAATTTAAGATTAGCGAGAATGGTAAGGATGAATTATTGACAGATGATAAAGATAGGCTTATTCCTCGTACTACATTAAACGGCTATCAAAAGGGCGTTATCTTGTGCGAATGTGAAAGGTATGCAAATTATCTGTTCAATAACGATTGGGAAACGCCTTTGCCGGAGAAATTTACAAAGATGGATTCGACAAACGATATGCCTTGTGGTGTAGTTAAAATAATTTTTCATCGTGGATAGGAGGAAATAATAATGTTGGTTTGGAGAACATGGACAAAAAAGACGAGATACGCAGGTGGAGCGATTAAAGATATAAAGCAATGTCGAATGTTATTACTTTTTGGCTTTATTCCAATTTTCTTTTCAATTAAGAGCCAATAAATTTCAAAAACAAATTAGTAGGAGAAAATCACATGAAAACATATATTCATTATGGTTCAAAACAATTTGACAAAGAGCGCTTTGTACCTATTCAAAACTGTTATCCGCGTAACAAGCCTATTGGTGGTTTGTGGGCTTCTGATGTTAAAGCTGAATACGGCTGGAAACAATGGTGTGAGGATAACGGATTCTATTGTGAACGAAATACCGAAGATAATTGCTTTAGATTCACTCTTGCTGAAAATGCAAAGATTCTCACTTTAATTTGTGCAGATGATGTTAAGGCTATGCCGTTGCTTGGTAAAACAGGTGCTTGTGATTACAAGCCAAATTTTGAAGAAATCTTGTCGTTAGGATATGACGCTATTGATTTTCGTTTGAGTGAAGAAATCGGTGCGTTTGGACTTGATAGCCTTTATTGGTATTTATACGGCTGGGATTGCGACAGCATTTTGATATTAAACAAAGATATTATTATTCCTATTTGATGGAGGTAAAGAAAATGACAAATGAAATCACAAGAACAAACAATACTAATAACTCAACCGTTAAAATCAATGGCTGCGATATGGGCGTTAGAATGTATCAAGGTCAAAGAGTAGTTACACTAAAAGACGTTGACATGGTGCATGAAAGGGCTGATGGAACAGCGAGAAGAAACTTTAATGCAAACAAAGAGCGCTTCATTGAGGGCGTAGATTACTTTAGAATCCAACCGAACGAAATTCGTACAGTTGGAATTACAAGCCCTAATGGTGGTATTGTAATTACTGAAAGTGGCTATCTCATGCTTGTTAAATCTTTTACTGACGATTTATCATGGAGTGTTCAGCGACAACTTGTTAATTCATATTTCAAGGTAAAAGAATTGTCGGAGGAAAACCTTCAACTTTTGGCTGAGATTCATGGATTAAAGTCAGATGTTGAAAAAATTCTGAAAGTAGTTGCAACTATTCCACAAATCCAAGAAGCTATTTCCAACAATAACATGATTTCACTTACAGAAAATTCTTCCAACACTTCAAATAGTGATGGCGATGTGGTAGAGCGTAAGATTTTTACCATGAAAGATAATGTTGAAGATGTTATTTTTCATATCGCAAATTATCTTGGAGATAACACAAAAACAAAACTAAAAACAAGAAAAATGGTTTATTCTCAGGTTAATACAGAACGCGGTTGGAAATGCTCACTTTCAAGGAATCATTGCCAAAGTAAGGTGAAGCTGCTTTCAAAGAGTAAAAGATTAAAGTCGAAATTTATTAAGGTATGTAATGATATTTTAGATGATAATGTCAATGATGTTTTAAGCGAGGAATAAAATGAAAGATTCAAGAAAGAAATCACATAGACACGATAAAGCTGTAAAGGCTGCGTATAACCTTCTTGTGAGTTATCGGAAACTTATGGAAGAAAAAGGTCAAGATGAATACGCTGCTGAAATTGAAACGGCATATAAAGATTTATGGTGTGAATGTCTAAATGAAAAAGCACCGTGGTAAATATATAGCGTTTTTATCGTCTAACTTGGCGCGTAGCTGCGGTTTTAGCGGAGAAAATAAGTTAGGAATATAATTTCATTCCTAATGAGTTTGCCGTTTTAATGCGTAGCTACGGCGTTATTAAAAGCATAAGTTGACATGGGAGGATTTAATGGCTGTTGTTATGTTAATTGCTAATTGTTTTCTATTTAGCGGTATGGTAGTTGCCTTATATATAATTATTCGTTTGTTAATAGAGTCACTATTTGATATAGGAAATTTCTTTGATTCAAAAGCATTGTGGATTTGTTTAATAATAACGGGCGTTTTGATTATTTTATCTTTTTTAGTGATGTTAGGTGGCGCTACAATACTTATTATGTTTAATAAAGGTGGTTAAATAATGAAGTGTTGGACTTGTAATAAAAATAATCCTGCAAATAAAGGAAAATTTGAATTAGATGATTTTGGGAATTATGGCGACGTTCCAAGTGTTGTTGGTATGCTCACTGCAATGCAATCCATCAGAAAAAGCAAGAATAAAAGAGAAAGAATGAAGCGCGAAATGGAGAAAGACAATGAAACCAATGAATTATAAAGAATTAGTTTTAAGACCATGTATGGTAAAGACCATTGGAAAAGCATTGTTCCATCTTTGGGAACAGTATAGCAAACCAATCCCGGCAGGAGTGACTATCGGCAGCTATCCCGCAGGAATTGTAAGTTATACCGTTGGAATCGTTGAAGATAGTAATGGACAAATTCATAGAGTACCGCCGGAAGAAATCAGGTTTTTAGGTAATATAATGATGGAATACGATTTTGGCGAAGAAAATGACTTTGGAGAAGAAAATAGCGATTTGGTTTATCCGTTTATGGCAGATGGAAGCTATTTTGTTTATAGCCCACAAGTGTTTTCTAAATTTGCTATATCCATAGATTATGGAACGATAAATCCATGCTCCGCAGGACTTTGGGGATTGAACGGTGCTTGTTGGTATAGAATAAAAGAATATTATTTTGATTCACGGATAGAAGGTTATCAGAGAACAGATGAAGAACATTTAGATGAAATTCTCAAATCATTAGTTGGTGGAAAACATATTGTTGGTACGGCTTATGTTGTAGACCCATCTGCGGCAAGTTTTGTTGAAACAATCAAAAGGCATGGATTTAATGTTGTGATTGCCAAAAACAATTTATTAAAAGGAATTGAACAAGTTAAATCTGCCCTAAAAGACAGTTGTACGATTGCGATTTGCAAAAACTGCAAAAACGCCATTAGAGAGTTTAGTGAATATAAAATAGATTCATTAACTCATAAACCAATTAGAGAAAACGACCATGCAATGGACGATATTAGATACTTTGTGTCAGTAATGGAAGAATTGAAATAAACATGGAGGATAAAAATGGTAACGCTAATTTTTTGTATTATCGTGGCGATTGTAATAATATGTATTATTTTCAAAAAAGACGATTGCTTTGACGGTTTCACCTTGTCTATAGCAATTTTAGGTGGACTGATAGTAGGTGGCTTTGTTGGTGCTTTTTGCACCGGTATGATGTCACAAAAAATAAATGGTAATTTAGATTATTATTTGTTGGAATCCAAAAACAACTATAAACTACTTCAACAAACGCTTGATGATAAAATCTATTGCGTAAAAGAAATCACAAAACCTAATATCTGCTATACATTTGAATTTGCAACATCATATGATACCAAAAAAGTTGAAACTTATGATAATATTTTAATTGAATACGGCAGAGCGGAAAAGCCGCGAGTTACCGTTGAGCATTATGAACCTAATATCTGGCTTAGACTATTTACTTTTTGTCAAGCAGAGGACTATTATTACATCACATTGCCAGACCAAAATTACTTATCAATGACTCTTGATTAACTAAAGCGGAGGTATAAAATGCTTATTTTATTGACGGTTATTTTTATTATTGCAAGCGTTATTTTATTAGGATTTCTTTCTGAACACGAAGGCGCTTTATGGTTTGGTGTTATAACTGTCGTATTCAGTATTGGTTTTGCTATGTCAATGTTATTTGTTGGCGTAGGTTTAATTAATGGACAAACCATACAAGAAAGAATATCATTATATGAAGCGGAAAATGCCGAGATTGATTCACAAATCTGTGAAATCGTAGAAGGTTATAAATCCTATGAAAAAGAAACCTTTGAAAAAGTATCAAACAAAAGTGCAAATGTTTTAGTTGAACTTTATCCTGATTTGAAAACCAATGAACTTGTGCAGAAACAAATGGAAATTTACATGAGTAATAAGAAAAAGGTTGTATCATTGCAGGAAGATTTGATTAACCAAAAGCCTTTGCGATGGTGGTTGTATTTCGGAGGATAATATGACAACAAAATCAAAGAAAACTTATATTATATATGCTTGTTCATTTAACACTGGAAACACTATTTATCACGAAATGGCTGATACAAAAGATAATGCTATCATGCGTGGAATTGATTTAAGTATAAAAAATAGTAACAACTTTTATTATTTAATTTACGAAAACATTCAATTTGTTGCATACACTGATAGTTTATTTGAAGAAAATAAAATGCTTGTTCCAATTAAAAAAGCAACCAAATCTACATTAATTGCAGAGTGCCGTATTGGTTCAATTCTTTATTATGAAAAGGAGATTATATGATTCTTTGGATATTAATATCTCTGAATCCAGAACAACGGAGGAATGAAAATGGATAAATCTATTTACGAATACGACCCGACAAAAGCAGAACGTAAAGCTCTCGGATATGACTTTACGGAAAAAGCAAAACGGCAGCTTGACCGCGATAAAATTATCAGAGAATTAAGCGTTGGGACAGTTGTTTTCTTTGTTGACTATATGATGTATGGGAATGGAATTAGGAAATATGTTAATTTTGGAACAATAGATTTTCATTACCCCGGCGCAGTGAAACTTAATCTTTATAGCCCTCCAATTAGAAAAGCAATAGACGGCGTTCCTGTTGAAGAAATCCATTTCCCGACTCCATTTAAGAAGTTACCAAAGAATTGGTCGTATGATACAGAGTTATATAAAGTAACAGATATTCCTCTCCCTCCTGCGGTTGTGGAAGAATCCAAACATTTATCAATGAAAAAAGTTGAGGATATTAAACGAGCCATTGAAATTGGTTGTCTTGTTGACCGCAAAGAAATTGACTATGGAAGAATTGAAACAAATATTTCAAATGGTGATGGTTGGCAAATCGTAAAAAGATATAATTCTTTTACTGAACCGCTACGGAATATCTCAAAACAGACTTGGGAAGTATATCAAACATACGAAGAAGCAGAAGAAGCAATCGCAGAAGAAACACGCCAATTACAAATTGAAGCTAATATGTCAGATGAAGAATGGTCTATCTATCAGATTGACAGAACTTTATCTAAGATTTCTATGCCGGAAACTGACAGAGAAAAATATCGTTCATTCCTCTTGTCTTTGGATGAAATCGAAGATGTAGTTATTAGATTGAGCGGTGGAGCAATTCAATGGCAGTATGATGGAAACAAAAGATGGAATAATATTGTTGTGTAATAAGGAGAAATATATGATTTTTTGGATTTTGATTACCGTTATAGGTCTAATTGCAACTTATATTATCATTGGAAAATATCTTGAAGATTTTGGTTTAGAAACAATGTTGCTTTCTTTCCTCGGAGGTGGTGTTGTTTCATTTGCAGGCATAATTGCTGTTTCTATTTTAACAGTATGTTTTACCTATAACGGAACTGAAAATTACAATCTGATTAGTGAAAGCAAATATAACCTCATAAGGCAAAATTTTGATAATCATATTTACTATGTTAAAGAAGTAACAGAAAATAATATTTATTATGATTTTGAATATTCCATTGCGGAGACGGGTAAAAGAGTAAAGACGGGCGAAAATATTTTAATAAATTATGAATATAATGAAAAGCCCAATGTAGTTGTTAGTCATTATGAGCCGAATGGTTTTTTGCAGTTTTTTACAATTACACATGATAGAGATTACTATACTATAACGCTAAACAACAAAATGCAAGTTTATATGACATTACAGTAAGTAAAGAAAGGATTCTAAATGAGTAGAGCAAATATTCAAAGACGAAATGAAATTATTAACATGCGTAATGAAGGAAAAACATATCAAGAGATTGCAAATAAATATGGCGTTTCAAGACAAGCTATACATAACATTATAGTAAATTACAATAAGAAGAAAATGAAACAATCGCAAAAGTTTAATGATATTGTTTATTGCGGAATTTATGATATGTTCATGGAAGATGTTGATTTATCCATGCTAAAAATGTGTGACATTATGGGGTATGCGCGTTGCACTAATAACGCAAGGAAAATAAGAAGTTTCCTATGTGGTAAGTCTGATTCAATCAGAAAATCTGCAATAGATAATGTTCTAAAATATCTGAATAAGCCATACAAAGAAGTATTTTCATTGAGAAAATAATTTTATATTTCCAAGAATTTATTACATTTTTGCTTGACATTCTTCTTTGCATGTGATATAATATAGATAGTGAAAACGATATTACATATCAAGGAGGAATAAAAAATGACAAACACTTGTACAGTAACAATTTTTGGAAAAAGATTTGTAGTTGAACAGCCTATCGAAAACCCGGTTTTGCAAGATTCAGTAACCAATCTTGCACCAAATCAGGAATACAGCAAAGATAAATTCAAAAAAGATGGCACACCGAAAATCATTACGCATAACAAGCGTAAGGGCGTGAAATCGGAAAGCTACGATTTGTCTTTAACCGATATGAACAAACTCTTAACTTGGTTAGAGCAAAATGAAAAATGGTTAGTCCGTTTTCTCTGTATCATCAGCTTTAACCTTGCAAGACGTAAAGGTGATATTCTTTCTTTGACTTGGGGACACTTCTACAATCCAGAAACAGGAGAATTTCGCCAAAGATTAAAAGATATTTCCGAGGAAAAGACAGACAAGTTAGCTTCTCCCTACATCAATGATGTGGTTAAGAACGCAATCAAAGAATACTGCGAAAAGGTTGGTTGTAATCCTGCGGATAACAACTTTACAAGACCTATCGCCTATCAGTACACCTCAAATTATCGCGGTAGAGTATTATCGGATTCTTCTTTCTATAAGACAGTAAAGAAGGCTGCGAGAGAATGTCAAATTGAATATAATGTGGCGCTTCATAGTTTGAGAAAGGGCTTCGGCTCTGTATCATACGAAACCCACAAGCACGACGGAAATGCACTTGAAACATTGCAGAGTATTTATAACCACGAAAGCACAAGAGTAACGGAAAGATATATTTCTCGTGAGGATAAAAGAATTAAGAAGTATTATGATGATATTTCTGATATTTTTACTCGCTGTGCTATCAATGGTGAAACCGCTGAATTTGAAGAAGCGCAGATTGAAATTTCGCCTGAAAAAGTAAAAAGATTAATTTCTATGGCGTATCAGGCAGGAATGAAAAACGCTAATGAATCGGATATGTCTGTACACGTTGAGGCGATTAATAAATTCAATGGTATGATAAATGACTAAAAGAAGTAAGATAATAAAAGGAATCCCTAAAAGTGAGATAGTGTGGATGGAGATTATCGGATATGATAACAATACCTATTACATCACTTCTAAGTCAACAAGAGAATTATATTTCATTTATAAAATGATAGATGATAAGGCACAGAAGTTAGGACAATCAAAATCCCCTATCTCACTCGAAAGGAAATTCATTACAAAAAGTTAAAAATTTGTTACATTTCTTATTGACATTTCTGTTTGTTTGTGGTATAATATAATTACAGAACGAACAAATAGATTGGAGGGAATGTTAAGCATTATAAATAATCAAACATAATACTACAAGCATAAAATCCATCTATTTTAGTTACATACCATTCAGAAAGTAGGTGCGATTTATGCTGACAAGAGCAAAAGCTATTCCTCATTGCTTTGACATTTGGATGTGTGATTTAGTTTCTTCTGAGGGTAGTGTTCAAGGCGGCTATCGTCCTGCTTTGGTGCTATCTAATGATAGAAACAACACATATAGTCCAACGGTTAATGTTATTCCGATTACATCAAAAATGAATAAGAGAAATTTGCCAATCCATGTTGAAATTTGGAATCATAGCAGATTCGGTTTGAAAACCCCAAGCACTTTATTAGTTGAGCAGATTAGAACAATTCCTATTGAATCACTTGATAAGCGCATAGGTCATATTGATGATAAAGGGCTTTTGAACAAGATTAAAAGGGCTATGTCTATTCAATTTCCTGTTTTAGCATTAGTTTCACAATTCTCTTAAACTTTTATTTGACAAATATGGAATCATTTGCTATAATGTAAAAGAGGTGTAGTATTATGGCTAAGATTACGACAAAGGAACTTATAGATAGATATTTTGACGAAGCTGCACAACCTTCATATCAGACGTGGAGAAAGGCACTTAATAAGCCGGAAGTGTATAATTACATTGACGAAATAGGTACTGAATTAGTTGATATGGACGTTGAGCAAATCATTGGATTAATTAAGGTAATTAACCCATCTGCTACTACTGTTCAACACTTGCGAACAGTTTTACAACAAATTTTTATATACTATATAGATAACGTAGAATTGATTAGGAATCCTTTTACTAATCCCAAATTAAGAGGGGCGCAGTTGCAAAATTCAATGATTCAAGAAAAGGCTGTGCTTACTTGGGATATGGTAAAACAATTAATTGCAAATTTTGCTGAAGCTATTGATTTACAGAAAGCAGAATACATTGAATTGCTCGCAGAGTTATTCTATTGTGGATTTTATGACGCTGATGAAATCATAGAGATTCAAGAAAACAACATAAGCAATTATAATTTATCTGTTGCAATCACAGGTAAAACGATTCAGTTATCACAAAGATGTTATGATTTGCTACCGAAAGTGCATAAATTTCATCTTACTCAAAAGAAAAGATATGTTTATGCAATTTATCATGGCTACTATGTTCCAATGTTGATTACAGCGGAAAAAGAAGATACGGTAAACGAATACGACATTAGCATTTATAAATCAAGATTGTATAAGCAACTTACGAATAATCTGTTTGATTCTAATGGTGAGCCAATCAATTACACAACACTTTATTGGTTAGGATTCTATGACTATCTTGTTAAAAATACTGATAAGGAATTTGTTGACCGATTTATAAACAATAAATGTGTTAGGATTGGAAAATCCAGAGAAAAAGATGAAAATTTGCAGACAATCTTAAATTATGCGAGATTATATGGTGTTAGAACACAATCTATAACCATTATGAAACGCTTTATGAAACGCTTTGCAAGATAAAAAAGGGGCTACTTTACTGTAGCCCTAAAGATAAACCCATTAGGAACTTGTTAGAATTTTTATAGAGGTGTGCTTGTGAACTATTATGTAATAACGGATGGAAAAGGAGCATATATCCGTCACGACAAATCAACAGGAAAGTATGTACCAATTAAATCATCAAAGAAAGCCAATCGGTGGGATAGCTATGTTAAGGCTGTTGGTGTTCTAAACAATTCAATACCTAAACCGCTTAGAAGCATGTATAGCATTGAAGTTAGGGGAACTGATGAAGTAGTTGACAAGCAATCTGATAAGTTATCTGAGATTTGTAAAGAGGTAACACCAACAAGTCAAATAGATAGTTGGTTGCCACAAATTGATAAGTTTGTGTCTGTTATTAAATCTTGTGATTCACGCTTGAAGGAACTTGCGAAGCAACAGAGCACACTTGAAAAGAAGAAAACAGACATGGAACACTTTATAGAATTTGGAAGTTTCAATGCTTTTGAGGGTTGGAAATGTTGCAAGGCTTTACAAAAGATTCTTCGTGAAAGACGCAAGTGCAAGGACGAAATTTACATATTAAACAAAATAAAATCATGCAATTTCAATCCAGATAATATTAATAGCTTGTCACAAGTTATTCAATCTATAAGGAGTCAAGAATATACTCCGAGAGTATTGCATGAATTATTCAAGGAAAATGGGGTTGATGAATAATGTTTGGCAAAAAGAAGAAAACAGAGGTTGAAGAAGTAAAGACCGAAAAATATAAATGTCCGTTCCAAACAGGTGATAAAATAACGATTACTTATGCAGACTTGAAAGATTTTCCAATAGGAACGATTGGCAGGAAAGATTCTTTTGGGTGGTTTTTCATAATTTGGGATTGTGGAGAGAAACAAGGATATAAATATTGTTTGCCAAGTGAAATTCCGGCAACATCAAATCGTGAAACTCAATGGAAAAATTATACTCATGTGTCTGATTTTATAAATGAAAATACAAAAAAAGATGGTTATTTAATTACTAAAGTGACACCAGTTAATAGCGTTGTTGCAGATGGTGAAGTGGATATATATTATGCAGCGTTATTTGATTTTACAATCAAGGAATGGAATACACCTTATGTTTTAGTTAAAAATAGGAGAGATAACGGTGTACCTAACCTTGAAATCTGCAAGATTGAGGAAATTATTTCGCGTGAAGAATATCCCCATAAGGTTCAAGCAGAAATCATTTGTGCTGTAAACGTAGAGGATTATCTTCATAGAGAGAGTGTACGCAAGGAAAATTCCAAATTATATACAACATTAATTAGAGAACATAATATTGAGCCAAAGCAATTAAAGGCACTTGAATTAGAAGAAATTTGTAACCCGTTGCTAAAAAAGTTCAAGGAAAATCTCAAATATACATTTTAAGGAGTAGACATGATTAAGTATTACGACAAGGAAAACAAATTCGTTGAAATCTTCAATCCACAAACAGGCTTTTATATGCGTAGTGGCGTTCTTGATGAAAATGGTAAGGACACCGGCGTTGACCCCTTCATGCGAAACTTTCCGCAGTTGATTGATGTAGGAATTATGGAAAGATGTGTTTGCGCCAATAAATGTAAGGTAGATTGCTACCAAAAGGCGGTTTGCAGGACGGGCGAAAATATGTCTTTGGAAAATTACAAAAAGATTTTGGAACAAGGAAAAGGTAAATTATTTCAATGTTTACACGAAAATGAGGTTGTGTTAAGAAAAACACCTTTTGGCACTTATGAATCTGTTTATATTAAAGATGTAAATATTGATGATGAATTATATTGCCCAGACGGAATCTCACATACAGTATATGAGATAAATAAGAAAAAAGCATTAGCATATAAGATTTCATTAAGCTATGGTAAAGAAATCATTGCCACTGGCGAGCATAAATTCCCAACACCAAACGGCTTAAAAATGGTTTCTGAATTGCAAAAAGGAGATATTCTTTTACGGAATCACATACACAATAAATCAAATATAGATAAAATTGACCTCGTAAAATTAATTGCGAATAGTCCTTATTCTAAAAACTTTTATTTATTTAATTGTGATGATTTAACTGAGTTGGCAAAAAAATATAATTTAGTAATATCACAAACAAGGTCTATATCTATTGATAGAATTGCTCCGTACTTAAATGAAATAGATTATTCTAATG
>Ga0326512_10002232_pt1 | contig 14351 bp, 21 predicted proteins | sample 1_2617_0518_D_FD_203652 | JGI IMG/M metagenome (GOLD analysis project Ga0326512, IMG submission 203652) | Bovine rumen microbial communities from UC Davis, California, United States - 1_2617_0518 | ecosystem: Host-associated > Mammals > Digestive system > Stomach > Rumen | place: USA... | reverse complement strand
TAAATCATTAACCTTATCTCAACTTGGGAAACTTCGTGAAAAGCAATTAATTCCAGAAGAATTTGATAAATGTGTTAAAATCTTACTTCTTAAAAATTATATTCTTGATGACGAAGGTTTTTATTCTAATTATATAGACCCAGATAAAAAACCCTTAAAACGTGGTTATCATGATAGATACTATATTTTAGATGATACAAGTCAAGCTGTTTTTAAAGACTTCTTTTCGGAAAATTGTATTGTAGGAGTTAAAGATGAATATTATCTTGTATCCGAAAAAATGATTAATAAAGAAGCAGAAATTTATATTAAACCATTCAGAGAATGGATGAGTAGTGCAGATGCTTTAAATAGATATAATCTTAGTTTATATCTTGATTTATGGGAAAAATGGGCTAGTGGTAATGAAGCGCATTGGTCAATGAATGCATTAACCTATTATGATAAAGAACATGAATTAGAAGATGTAAATGAGGAATTATATGGTATTGTTAATTTTAATGAACTTCCAGAAGAACCTGTTCCATATGAATTTTATACAAGATATATTAATGGGGAATTAAAACACATTCCTAAATATGTAATTAGTAGAATTGCAGGAACAGTCATTAATGCAGACAATGGTCATTTTATGGTATCATTATTAACAAAATATGGATTAGTAAATGTTAAAATGAGTAAAGGCCATTATGCTTTTTACAATAAGAGTATTTCACAAATGGGCGAAGATGGTAAAAGTCATAGAGTGGAAGAAAGTTGGCTTAAACGTGGTCAAATGATTATTGTTTCTGGCATTAGAATTGGAGATACATTCTATCCTAGAATTTATAATGACACTATTTATAAACACACAGTAGCTTTAATTAAAGAAGTTAATAAAGATGGCACTTTATTATTACAATATGAAAGGATAAAAAATGAGTAATATTTTAGAATGTATTGCAACAGTAGAAGGTGTTAGATTTTATAAAGATAACTTTGGAATTATTGTCTGTTCAATTAATGCTATTAAAACTGGTAAATTGGCAGATAGTTTATTTACTTCTGAAGTTGTTTTTAAGGGAACTATGCCTTATCCTGTTGTTGGTAATACTTATAATATTAAGGCTGAATACGTATGCGACCTTAAATGGGGAGACCAATATAACATTATTTCTATGTTTACTGCGGTGTCATTTGATACCGCAGAGGGTAAAAGAAAATTTCTTGAAAGTATTTTTACTCCCTATCAAGTAGAAAATATGTATGAAGCTTTAACAGACCCTTTTACTGCATTAGATACAAGGAATTATGCAGACCTTATTAAAATTAAGGGTTGTGGTATGACTAGATGTACAGAATGGGCTGATAGATTTGCAGAGCATATTAGTATGGCTAGAATTCTACTTGAATTAGGAGATTTTGATTTAACTAATAATATGGTCAAAAAACTGCTTGATAGATACCATTCTCCAGATGTAGTTGTAGATAAAATAAAAAATAATCCTTATGTTTTATGTACTGAAGTGAATGGTATTGGATTTAAAAGGGCTGATGAAATTGCTATGAAAGGTGGTATAGCCTTTGATAGTACAAAACGGATTAAAGCCTATATTAATTATTTCCTTACTGAATGTGGAGAAAATGGTCAATCTTGGATTACACCAGACCATCTGTTAGGTGCTATTTTAGATACTTTAGGGGAAGAAATTTCAGATGATAAAATTACTGAGTCTATTCGTGAATTAATTGAAGAAAATAAATTATGGACGAATGAAGACAAAAGTAAATTAGGTTTACAATATTATTATGATTTAGCTGTAAAAATTGCAACAGAGTTGATTAGATTAAGAGATGCTGAATGTGATTTTAAATATGATGATTGGGAAGATGTAATTAAACGTAATGAATCATTACAAGGTTGGGAATATACGAATGAACAGATTGATGCTATTAAATCCTCTTTCACTAATAATGTAATGGTAATTACTGGTTATGGTGGAACTGGTAAGAGTAATACCGTATCTGCTATTTTAAATATTTTTAAGAATAATTCTCATGTAATTTGCGCTTTATCTGGCAAGGCTTCATCTGTGTTAAGTGAGTATACAGGTGAAGAGGGCTTTACAATTCATAGATTATTAGGATTCCCTCAAGGTGATAAACAGGGTTTCGCTTATCATGACGAAAATCCTCTTCCTTATGATATTGTTGTTGTAGATGAAATTTCTATGATTGGTGCTAAGTTATTTTATTGCCTTTTAAGAGCAATTCCTACAGGAGCAAAAGTTATTATGCTTGGTGATGATGGTCAGCTTGAAAGCATTGGTTGTGGGAATGTAGCTAGTAATATGCTTGCTTCTCCAGAAATCCATCATAACGTATTAACGAAGATTCATAGACAAGCGGCTAAATCTGCAATTATTACTGAAAGTATTAAGGCTAGACAAGGTACTCCCCTTATTGCTAAAGATTGGTCTGGAACTGAAACTAGAGGGGAATTACAAGATTTTACTTTAATTTGTTATTCTGATGCAAGTAATACCTATTATAAAGTACTTGAAGAATTTCAAAAGATTAAAGCACAACCTAATTTTAATATTATGGAAACACAGGTTATTGTTCCTATGAAGATTAAAGGAATGGCTTGTGTAGCACAATTAAATGATATTTTACAAGAACTTTGTAATCCTCATGATAGAAAAAAGAAAGAAACAACTGTTTTTAGAAATGGTAGACAGCAGATTATCAGAGAGGGTGATAAAGTTATTTGCAAAAAGAACCATTATAGGATTAAGCCTAATATTTTTAATGGTAGTACTGGTATTTTAAGAAAATTTGATTTAGACGATTTTGGAGAACCTATTTGGATTATTGATTTTAGAGGTATCGGTGAGGTTATTCTTCCTAGAGAATATTGGGATTCTATTGAACTGAATTATTGTGGTACAGTTCATTCTAATCAAGGTTCACAGTATGATAATGTAATTATTGGTTTAGACTTTAGTGCTTATACTTTATTAACAAGAGAATTAGTTTATACTGCTATTACCAGAGCAAAGAAAAAGTGTATTGTTGTCGCACAAAATTCTGCTCTTAGATATGCTGTAGGGAATAAGGGTTTATCCAAAAAACAAACACATCTTGTTGAAACTTTACATGATGTGGCACATCCTAAATTAGATTTTTAATTATCAGAATAGTCTGTGTATTTAATATAAAAAATTAAATACACAGACTTGACATTTAACACAAAATGTGGTAGTATATAAAATATATAATACTAAATATGGGAGGAATAATAATATGAAGGTTGAAACAGTTTTTCGTGCTATTATTGATGATTGGACAAGGGCAAAAAATCATTGTAGAACTACTGACAATAAGGACTTTACTGAAAAAGAACCTACAGATACTTTTAAAAAGAAGCTTCTTATTTCAGAACATAGTCCTATTAGAACACTTCAGTATGATTGGACATGGCCTAGTATTCCTTATTGGGTCTCCACTCATTGGGCTAGACATGTGTGGACTCCATTTATAAGTACACAAAGAGATGACCGTTTACATGATGAAATACCTAGAAATGAAAAACCACAGGGCGCTCTTGTTAATTTTGATGGATATGCAAATCAGCAACATTTAATTGATACATGGAGAAAACGTCTTTGTTATTGTGCTAGTCCAGAAACTAGAGAATGTGCTGAAAACTTTAAAGTAACTCTTCATGAGACACATCCTTTTGAAGCTGATGTATTAGTTCCTAATTGTATTTATAGAGATGGTTGTCCAGAATTTAAGACTTGTGGGTTTTTAGCAAAATTTCTTGAAGAACATAAAGATATTGATATACATGATATTCAAACAAGATATGATGCTTATAATGAAGATTTCTATAAGAGGGTAAAGAAAAATGGCTGATTTAAGTAAAATTCCTATTTATAAGGCTAAAAAAATTAATAGTAATATGTATGTAGAAGGATTTTATTTTGCTTTTCCAGAAGTTACTTATTGTATTACAGAAGATTATATAAATCATCTTGTTAAAATTATACATTGTATAGTTAGTTATCGTCAAGGAGATTGGGGATTACCTAATGAACTAAAAATACATCAAATTGACATAGATACAATAGAACAAATAGGGGAATTTGATGGAACTAGAAAAGTATGTAAAGATGAACCTTGGATAAATTATTATAAAAAATGGAGAGAATAATTTATAATGCGTGAAGGAATTTATTGTTGTACAAAGGATAATAATAATTGCCCTAAAAAAGATACATGTTACAGATTTATAAATCCAAATGATAATCCTCATACAACGCTTTTTAATTATGCTTGTACTAAAGATAATAACTATCTTTTGTATATAGATTTTATTATACCAAATAATGATATTAAAAATGATGAAGAGAGTGAGGTGAATAAGGTATCAAATGAAGGTTGATTTTTCAAAAAGACCCTTAAATCTTGATATGAAAATCGTAAATAAGGGCAATGATGGATATGTGTATTGTGAATCTAATTATGAAGAGGCAAGAGACCCTAATGCAATTTTTCTTGGAGAATGCGAGACACAAGATGAAGCATGGAATTTAATTAAAAAGCATCTTGAAGCGAATAATTTAGGTTATTCTTATTATTATAGAAGTAATTATTATGGTAATCTTATCGAAATTGATTATGGTAGTTGGACATATTTTGCATATATTTATGACCTACCAGAAGAAGAACGTGAATTAATTAAGCTTAGTAAAAAAGAATTTGAAGAGGAATAATTATGTTGGCTTATAATTTAAAAACTATTGATGATGCTAAGGCTTTAGTAAAAGTATGTGAAAAATATTCTGAACATTTTAAAACAGATATTGTTTGTGGTCATTATGTGGTGGATGGTAGTAGTTTTTTAGGAGTATGTTCTATGTGCCCTAATATTGTAGATATTATTCCTGTCCTTCCAGAAAAGTTAGATGAAGCTATTGAAGACAAATATTTTGCTTTTTTACAGGATGTTCGTAGAATTGGTAGAGAACATTTAGAAAATAAGGAGTAATATATGATATTAGGTATATGTGGAAAATCTGGGTCGGGTAAAGATACTTTAATTAAAATGATTAAAGATAATAATAAAGAAATCTATAGAATGATAAAGGCTTCTGATAGACCACCCAGAAAATATGAAAAGAATGGACAGGATTATTGGTATTTCACTAAAGAAGATTTTAAAGAGGCTGAAAAGGTTGGTTCTTTTATTACAGTTCAATCTTTTAAAGTGGCTAATGGTGCAATATGGGATTACGGAATTTTTCGAAATGATGCAGAAGAATGTCTTGAATCTAATTGTATTTCTTTAATTACATTAACTCCTTATGAAGTTGAAACTTTATATAAAAGAATGACCAAGAAGCAATTAGATAATTTTTATGTATTTTATCTTAACGTCACAGATGATGTTCGTAGAAAACGTTTATTAGAACGTGGGGATGATTTAGCAGAAATTAATAGAAGAATTGAAGCAGATAATAAAGATTTTGACAATCCTATATTTTTATCTATGATTGATAAAATTATATATGCTTATGAAACAAGAAATATATATGAAGAAATTCAAGATGATATAGACGCAGGATTTTTTAATGAATTTAAGAAGGGGTAAATATGGACACAATTATTTTATACTCTACAGATGGATGCCCTAAATGTGATGGAATAAAGGCGGGGCTTAATAAAAAGAAAATTAATTACACTATTGTTAGTGGAGAAGAAGCTGAAAATGAAGTAATTAAAATGGGATATAATTCAATGCCTATTTTAAAGGTGAATGATAAAATTATGAAATATCCAGAAGCATATAATTGGTTAAGAAAAGAGGTATAATATGGGGTTAGAGCAATATAGAAAAAATATAGATTATATACAAAAATATAGAGAAGCCTCTAATGCGGCTACAGGTAGTAAATTTGATGCTAATGCTAATGTAGAAAATAAAAATATTACTACTATGATGGGAGAATTACCCAAAGAAGATATAATTGGAACTAATAGACTTCTTATGTATGATAAAATAACTGAAATGTTTGATAACTATCTTGCTCAGAACTATTTAGACCAACTTAATAGACATTTAATTTATAAACATGATGAAACAAGTTTATATCCTTATTGTGTTAGTATCACAATGTATCCTTTTATTTCAAAAGGGATGAAAGATATTGGTGGTATTTCAGAAGCCCCTAAAAATTTACAGTCTTTCTGTGGTTCTTTTATTAATTTGGTATTTGCTGTTGCCGCTCAATTTGCGGGAGCAGTTAGTACCCCAGAATTTTTAACATATATGGATTATTTTATTCGTAGAGAATATGGAGACGAATATTATAAACATACTAAAAAGGTAGTAGATTTATCTAAAAGAGGACGAACATTAGATGATATAATTACAGGCTATTGGCAACAAATTATTTATTCTATTAATCAACCTGCCGCCGCAAGAAATTATCAAAGCGTATTTTGGAATATTGCTTATTTTGATGAACCATATTTTAATGGCATTTTTGAAGATTTTGTTTTTCCAGATGGTACTGCTCCTAAGTGGGAATCAGTTAATTGGTTACAGAAACGGTTTATGATTTGGTTTAATCAAGAAAGACTTAGAACTGTTTTAACGTATCCTGTTGAAACATTTAATTTATTGAATAATGAAGAAGATTTTGTAGATGAAGATAATGCTGACTTTGTTGCAGAAATGTGGAGTAAAGGGCATTCATTCTTTATGTATAATAGTAATAGTGTAGATTCTTTGGCATCATGTTGCAGATTACGCAACGAATTACAAGATAATGCTTTCTCCTACACACTTGGAGCAGGTGGTGTTTCAACAGGTAGTAAAGGTGTTATTACACTTAACTTTAATCGTTTAATTCAAGATACTATTAAAGACAAACAACATATTAATTGGGATGATTTAGATAAAGCTATTAGAGATGAAGTGAAAACAATTCATAAATTTCTTATAGCTTATAACGAGATTGTTAGAGATAATCTTAAAGCAGGTATGTTACCTGTATATGATGCAGGATATATTAATATGTCAAAACAGTTCCTTACTATTGGTATCAACGGTTTAATTGAAGGGGCAGAATATTTAGGAATTGATATATCAACTAATGAAGAATATTTTAATTTCTGTACCAGATGTTTGAAGCCTATTTATGAAGAGAATAAAAAAGCTAAAACCAGAGAATTAATGTTTAATACTGAATATGTTCCTGCTGAGAATCTTGGTGTTAAAAATGCTAAATGGGATAAGGAAGATGGTTATTTCTCTCCTAGAGATTGTTATAATTCATATTTTTATCGTCCAGAAGATGAAACTTGTTCTCCTGTTGATAAATTAATTTTACATGGTAAACAAACTACTCAATGGTTAGATGGTGGTTCTGCTTGTCACATTAATTTACAAGAACATCTTTCAAAAGAACAATATAAACAATTAATGAAAATTGCGATTAAAACAGGATGCTCATACCTTACATTTAATGTTCCAAATACCATTTGCAATGATTGTGGAAATATTAGTAAGCATAAATTTGATAAATGTCCTAAATGTGGTTCTGAAAATGTTGATTATGCCACTAGAATAATCGGATATTTAAAAAGGGTTTCTAAATTTTCTGAACAAAGACAAAAAGAAGAGGCTAAGAGGGTTTATTGGGATGATTCAAAAATTAAAGTATGTTAATTATGGTGTTGTATTTGAAGAAGTTCCAGATGAAACTAGTTTAGCAATTAATATTAGTGGATGTATTTATAAATGTAAAGGATGTCATTCACAATATCTTTGGGATTATATTGGAAATTATTTAGAAGACGATATAGAAAAACTAATTGATAAATATAAAGATTATATTACATGTGTGTGTTTAATGGGTGGAGACCATAATATTATTGAATTATATAAAGTATGTAAATTAATTAAAAATAAATATGGTTTAAAAGTTTGTATTTATTCTGGACACGATACGGGCGATATATTTAGTACTTTTATTGCTGATGGAATATTAGATTATTTAAAGATAGGCCCATATATTTCTAGATTAGGTGGTTTAAATAGTCCGATTACTAACCAAAGAATGTTTAAAATAGAAAATGGAATAATGAAGGATATTACTAAAAAATTTCAACATACCCCCTTGACAAACAACTAATAATAAGCTATACTATACACATACCAAAGTTCAAGAGCAATACCACTGAACACGGTATTGCTCTTATTTTTTAAGTATAAAGGAGAGATATGAAAGAAGTCAATTATCAAAAAAGATACATCAACAAATACTATATCCCAGAAAAGGTACAACAGAATCTTTATAGACGGGGATTTAAATATAGTTTTTTAACAGATGGTTATATTTTAGTATTCCCTTTAGATGCTTATAAAGGTATGCCAACATTACAATGTCGTGTGACAATAAATGATTATACAAATGAAATAAGAGTAAATGTTACTACTGTTTCTGGAGAACCGTATCCCCCTTTTTATTCTTGTAGTAATAAAGGTTATATAAAATATCTAGACCAAATTTGTGATAGAATAGATAAAAGGATGAAACGACTTGGATTCAAAGTAAAGAGTAAAAACAAAAATAAAATTAATACTATAGAAAGTAAGCAGGTATTTAAATGAAAGTAATTTTTCTAGACATTGATGGTGTTCTTAATTACAGGACTTGTAAGGCTAGATGTCCTAATTGTAAGAGTATAGTTGGAATTGAAGACAGTAGAGTGGAAAGACTAGCTAAAATCGTAAAAGCTACAAATGCTGAACTTGTTTTAACATCTACTTGGAAATTAAATTGGATAAATGAAGAAGATGAACAGGGTATTTATCTAGACAGACAGTTGGCTAAATATAGGCTACATATTATAGATTCTACTAAAGATGACGGTTGGAATCGTTGGTCTGGTATTAAGGACTATCTTGATAGATTTTCTAAATGTATAGAATCATATGTTATTTTAGATGATGAAATATTTCAAGATTATGTAATGTACAATGGTTTAACAAGTATGCTTAGACCAGAAGTTGAACAACATTTAGTAAAAACAAGTTTTTACTCATCAGATGGTGGACTTCAAGAAGAAGATGTACAAAAAGCTATTGATATTTTAAATAAATTTGATTAAAAGGAGAAACTAATATGGATAATACAATTTTTACAGATAGTTTTACAAATATGTTTGATAATTTTTTTACTAAAATTCAGAAAGGCCAGTGTAAGCTTTCTTTAAATGGAGATATTGCAATTAAGACTTCTTCTGGTTATAAGACTTATAATTTAAAGAAGAATAGACTTACTAACTGTAGCAACTTCGTGTTTGGTGGAATGGATGAACTTTTCTTTGCATTCCCTACGACCAGTGTAAAGCGTGGAGATATTATTCTCGTTCATGGTAAACCAAGATGTGTTATTAAGGCCGAAGATAATCAGATTACAGTGGTTAATTATGAAGATAATACAGTAGAGACCATTCTTCCCGAAAGACATGTACTTATGGGTAATACTTATTTTTATAACAAAATTGTTTCTTTACTTGGTGGAACAAACTTTAAGGGTAATAAAATGTTAAAGAGTTTAATGAAGATGAAGATGGCTTCTGAAATGTTAAATGCTTTTGGAGTTAACAATAACGCTAATAATGCTAATAGCAATAATGGTTTTGGTGCAATGTTTGATGGTAATCTACTGAGTTTTATGTTTATGGGTAACTTTATGAAGGGGTTCATGGGTGATTTTGCAAATGAAGATACAGACCTGTTTGACGGTCTTTTCGATTTTGATGATGTTGATATGGCACTTCCTATGGTAGATACTGATAACGATGACGATGACGATGATAATACGGAGGATAATGAATAATGGGTAGCGGAAATTGGGAAAGAAGTAGTTTTGTAACATATTCTACAACAACTAAAAGTGGAGTCACACTTGATTCTCTTGGAACAATTACAAATGATTATTCTGAACAGGATGTTTTTAAACAGAAGAATCTTCATGCCAGTCTTAATCCTAAGAATATTATGAGGGAATGTTGTGATACAGAAGAACATCCTAATACAATTCCTGTAATTCTTGCACTTGATGTAACAGGTTCTATGGGTTCTGCCTCTCTTGAAGTCGCAAAGAAGCTGAATCCTATTATGGAAAATCTGTACAAAGAAGTTAAGGATATTGAATTCTGTGTCATGGGCATTGGTGACATGAGATATGATAGTTGTCCTGTACAGATTTCTCAGTTTGAATCTGATATTCGAATTGCTGAAAATGTTGATAATATCTACCATGAACATGGTGGTGGAGGCAATAATTTTGAATCTTATTCCCTTGCTTGGTATATGGGATTAAATCATACTAAGCTTGATTGTTGGAATCGTGGGAAAAAGGGTATTATCATTACATTAGGGGATGAAACTCTTAATCCTTATATCCCTAGAGTTGGAAATCATACGTCTATTGTTAATTTTATTGGAGACGAGCTACAGGGAGATATTGAAACACGAGACCTTTATGAAGAAGCAAGTAAAAAGTTTGATATTTATCATATCCATGTAAATCATGGATGGTCTAGTAATAGTAGAGAAAATGACGCTAGGGCATCATTTAGCGATGTTATTGGAGCAAATCACTTTAAGGTAGCTACACTTGAAACTCTTCCAGATGTTATTGTAGATATTATTGTTAATACTGGTAACAATAATAATATGGAAACAACAATTAATTCTAATCCTATCAATAAGAACGAGGGTATTGCTTGGGCATGACAGCAAAAACGACAGAAATTAAAGTTGTAATTGGTGCTAACTACGGAGATGAAGGTAAGGGACTAGGAACAGATTACTTCTGTTCCCTCAATCCCCAATCTACTATTGGAGTATTAACCAATGGTAGCGCACAAAGAGCACATACTGTTGATACAAAAGATGGATTGCATCATGTATTTCACAATTTCAGTTCTGGCACATTTAATAATGTTCCAACTTATATTTGTAACGAATTTCTGATTAATCCTATGTCTTTTGTAGAGGAATATAATGAATTAGAAAAATTAGGTTATGCACCTAAATATTATATTCATCCAAATTGCCGTATTGTCACTCCATTTGATATGATTCAGAATCAAATTGATATGAAACGTGATAACGCTCATAACTCTTGTGGAATGGGTGTTTGGAGAACGATTAATAGATATAACAAAAAGGTTTTTAATATAAGCGTTCATGATTTATTTGATTTAATTCAGAATCCTATAAATGCCTTTAAAGAATTATATAATGTATTTTTATATTATTATAAAGATATTGATATATATTGTTCTGGTATTAATGTTAAAGGTTTGATTAACCACTTTATTGAAGATTTAAATTTTATTAAGAACAATTGTGCTTTACTTATTGAAGATAATTTTTTAAAGAATTTTGAAACAGTTGTGTTTGAAAATGGGCAGGGGTTATTATTAAGTAATCGTTTAGATTATGTTGGAGTATCTGATGTTTTAACTTCAACTGATACAGGATTTACAATTCCTTATAAAATTATTGAACGTAATTTTACTAATGCCGAAGTAGAAAGTTGTTATATTACAAGAACTTATTTAACAAGACATGGGGATGGAGCGATAATTGGCGATACAACCAATTCTTCCTATTATAGACGAGATTTTTTTGATTATACTAACATTTATAATAAATTTCAAGGCAGGCTACGTTACGCTGATTTAAGCATTCCTACATTAATTGATTCTATATTAATTGACCAAACTTATACTTATCCTTCAAATAATAACTATACTTGGTCTTTATTAATTACTCATTGGAACGAACTTCAGCTTAGTAAAGAAAATATGAAAAGATTAAAAATTTATTTTGGTGATAATATTTATATTTCTGATAGTAAATATAGAGATTCTGTAAAAAAATATAATGAAATGGAGATTAAAGAAAATAAATGAGAAAGAAAGAAACGCTGTACCTTATTCCCGCACGTACACTTGAAGAATATGCTAAAGCCTATTGGTTGGTTGATGCTATGAAAGAACATGGCTTTTTTAAAAGCATGGACGATTCTTTCATTACAGATTACATTGAAAAAAATTTTCCAGACAGCGGTTATAAAAATCTTGATGATGTTGTAAAATATGAAGATATGCTTGTTTGGAAGTCTGTTAATGCTAAAGATTGTTATGAAAGAGATAAAAATTAAATTAAAAAAGGAGATACTGATATGAAAGTTATGCTTAATGAAGGTGCTTTTGCTCCAGAGAGGAAACATCCTACAGATGCAGGTCTTGATTTAAAAACACCTGTTGATGTTTTTATTCATCCTAAAGACAGAGCATTTGTTGATACAGGTATTCATGTAGAACTTCCTGCAAATACTGTAGGTATGGTTAAATCACGTTCTGGACTAAATAAGAATTATGGTGTTCAATGTGAAGGAGTAATTGATGAAAATTATAGAGGGGCAATTGGAGTTGTTCTTTATAATCATTCAGATAAACCTGTTACGTTCAATAAAGGGGATAGAATTGGACAACTTGTAATTCTCCCTTGTATTTATGAAGATGTAGAACTTGTTGATAAACTTGGTAACACTGATAGAGGCGAAGGTGGATTTGGCAGTACGGGGGTAGAATAATGGATGAACCATCACCATTCGATAATAAAAATAGAGACTGGGAAGATACTTTTGTAAAAATAATTACAGTTGTTGCAGTTTCTAGTATTTTAGTTCCTTTTACTCTTGCTTCTTTATGTGTTACTATTACACTTATTAAAGATATAATCGCATTATTCTAAGGAGAAAATATGAGAGACCCACAGAGACTATATGAATTTTATGGTAATATTAGGGATTATCATAGAGAATATTGTCCAGATATTCGAATTGGGCAGTTATTTGATAACTATAGACAATGGTTAGCTGATAAATATCAAATTGATATTTTTTATCTTGAAGACCATTTGTTTGTAAGATATTTAGAAGATTATGTGTCTTCATTAAAAACAATTAAATAAAAATAAAATAAAAAGGAGAAAGATTAAAAATGATTATTGTAACAATTTTAGGTATTGTTTTACTCGCTATTTGTATTGTTCTGTTTGTAACTGATAATAAAGGTCTTGCAACTGTAGCAGGTATTATTGGTCTTGTTGCACTTCTTATTGGTGGTTGCTTTGATTATGTCCCTACAGGTTATGTAGGTGTTAAAACTACATTTGGTCAGATTTCAGAAACACCTTATACATCTGGGCATTTATATATGCACCTTCCCTTTTTCGAAAATATTAATGATGTAAATTGTAAACAGCAGGAAAAGGCTTTTGAAGGAAAGGTCTGGTCAGAGACAAGCGAACGTACTGAAATTTATGTTGAGAATCCTGTAGTTGATTATCAGATTGTTGCGGATGAAGCTACTTGGATTTGGCAAAATGTAGAAGAGTATGATAATCAGCTTGTTAAACACACTTCTGTAGAATCTGGAATTAAGGCCGCAACTAAACAGTATAATGATACTGATGTTACAGACAGGTCTAAGATTGAAAAGACTGCAAAGGATTTTATTCAGCAAGCACTTGATGAAAAGTATGGCAGACATGTTGTTGATATTGTTGCTGTAACTTTCCCTAACATGAACTTCTCTGATGCATATAATAAGGCTATTGAAGAAAGAGCACAGAAGAAGCTTGCCGCTGAAACAGCAGAATATGAGAATCAGAAGGTTATTAGCCAGAAGAAAGCTGAAGCTGAACAGAGGAAGATTGAAGCTGAAAGCAAGGCAGAAGCTAAGAGAATTGAAGCTGAAGCAAATGCACAGGTTGAACTTACTGAAGCTGAAGCACAGGCAAAAGCTAATAAAATGATTTCTGATTCCATTACTGATAAGATTCTTATGAATAAATATCTTGATAACATGAGAGCAGAGACAGATAAATGGGATGGTAAGCGTTCTATGATTTCTGATTCCAACGGTACTTATATCTATGATATGAAAGACATTAAGGATATGTTCGGGGAATAATAATGAAAGTGTATAAAGAGATGAAAGTTAAAGAATTAATAGCAATACTGGAAAAATTTGATTCCAATCTTGGTATTATGGTTAATTACACTGATAGTATTCAATGTATTGCAAAATGTAATGAACAAATTTACGTTGATGTTGATTATGGGACAGGAGATGTAGAATATATAAATATTGTTACCACAGATTGGTCATCAATGAATAAATAAAATATAATAAAAAGTGGCACACTTAACCGTGTGTCACTTTTTGTAAAGAAAAGTATATGGAAAATTTTACTAAAGAAGAAA
>Ga0326512_10002230_pt1 | contig 14354 bp, 12 predicted proteins | sample 1_2617_0518_D_FD_203652 | JGI IMG/M metagenome (GOLD analysis project Ga0326512, IMG submission 203652) | Bovine rumen microbial communities from UC Davis, California, United States - 1_2617_0518 | ecosystem: Host-associated > Mammals > Digestive system > Stomach > Rumen | place: USA... | reverse complement strand
AGCGGAAGACTGAGTATACCACAAAAGAAGATGAAGAGAAATTCAAGCGACGGCTCGACGAACTCATAGACGAGGAGGTGGAGATTGAGGGCGAGGAGAGCAGAAAGCTGTTCAATACCTTCCGCAATGGCTTGAAAAAGCACAGGGAACACATCTTCCTGTTTCTCTCACATCATAACGTACCATATGAGAACAATGCAAGTGAGAGGGCAGTGCGCCCCGTGAAGACAAAACTGAAGGTCAGCGGGCAGTTCCGATCTGATAACGGCACGAAGAACTATGCTACGCTAATGAGCATTGCTCTTACAGCCAAGAAGAACAACCAGAATCCGTTCTTCGCCTTTCAGAGGCTTGCTGCATATTGCGAAGGATAATCAAAGTACATAGAGCAAAGCGTATCACATCACTATCACTGATAGTGGTGAGATGCGGTATGGACCTGAATAGTTACGTCAATCTTTGATGGTTTCGATGATGATCCCTCCCTGCTACTTCATTCATCGCTACACATTAATGGCAAATGAAAAATGGGGGAACAGCGTCCTGTGGGACGGAAACACCTGCGGGGAGTGGTTTCCCTTGGGGGCATTGTATGTTTAAAATGTCTAAAAAATTAAGGTAAACAGACAAGGTTCTTGCTTTTTGTTGTATATTTGCAGTCTAACCAGTATGCGAATAGCGGAGAAAAACAACGAGCATGGTAGAGGTACCCAACTTTGAATACAAATACGACTTAGCGTGGAGAAAGTCGTTTGCCGCGAGGCTCAGCTTCGCCATCTTAGCCATCGCTGCAGGCGTGTTTCTTGTGGCGGTCCTGATATTCTGCTATTTCACCGAAGACAGTATGACGGCGCCCCTCAACGGACGCCTTGTCTTGTATGGCATCTGTATCTTCATCGTGGGCACGATAGCGCTGTTTGTCTGCTCCACCATCGCCATCTACCGACTGGTGAAGCCGTTACGGCAGTTCACCGACGCGACCATGAGCATCGCGGAGGGTAACCTCAACACGCCGCTGCCTGAGATACACTCGGAGGATGAGTTGCTGCAGCTACGCAACTCGTTTGAGCACATGCAATATGCCTTGAAACAACATATCAGGGACTTGCAGGCGACGACTGCCAGCAAGGAGCGACTACTTAGTGAACTGAAGATCGCGCACGACATCCAAATGGGGATGATACCAACGGCGTTTCCCAAGAGACAGGATCTCGACCTCTTCGCCTCGATGACGCCTGCCAAGGAGGTGGGCGGCGACCTGTATGACTACATCATCGAGGGGGACGAACTGTACTTCATCATCGGTGACGTGGCGGGAAAGGGAGTGCCGGCATCGCTCTATATGGCTGTCACACGGACGCTATTCCGTAACTTGGCGGACCGCTCGGCCGAAGGGGGCCTACGGCCCGGCGACGACAAGGGACGCTTGCCAAGGCAGGAGGACAAGGGCTGTCAGCGTGCGGCCTATATCGTGCGGGAGATGAACCATGCCATCGCCTCGACCAACGACTCCTTTATCTTCGTGACGGTCTTCGTCGGGGTGCTCGACATGAAGACGCACTGCCTGACGTACTGCAATGCGGCGCACAACGCGCCCGTGATGATCTCCGCCGAAGGGGTGTGCAGCCTCTTGGAGGTGGAGACCAACCTGCCCATCGGGGTGGAGGACCACTACGGCTATGAGGAGCAGCAGGTGGACTTTGCACCTGGGAGTGCGCTGCTGCTCTATACCGACGGGCTGACGGAGGCAACGTATCTCTCGCCTGACGGCAGCAGGAGGCTCTTTGGGGAGCAGCGTGTGCTACATGACGTGGACAAAAACAGCAGGGCGTCGGCCTGCGACATCATCGACTACCTCAGACAGCACGTCACCGTCTTTGCCGACGGCACGGAGCAGAGCGACGACCTGACCATGCTCTTCCTAAGACATGGCACGACACAGGAGACGGGGGGCGCTCCCTCGCGACGGCTGATCATCAAAAACGAGATGTCGGAGGTGGGACGGCTGCGTGACTTCTTCTTCTCGGTGTGCCGCGAGCATGGCATCGACGAGGAGACGGCCAAGACGCTCAACCTCGCCTTGGAGGAATGGGTGGTCAACGTTATCGGCTACGCCTATCCGAAGGGCATGCGAGGGCACGTGGAGGTGAAGGCTGATGTGCGTGACAACGTGCTGACGCTGGTCATCAAGGATCATGGGGCGCCCTTCGACCCGACGCAGCAGACAGAGGTGGACATCGACGCGGAGCTCGACGAGCGTCCCATCGGTGGGCTGGGCATCCACTTGGTGAAGACGATCATGGATACTGTAGCCTATCAACGGACGGACGATGGATACAACCGTCTGGTGCTCACCAAGAAGATTTCATAGGACGTGGAAGGGGCTGCCACGACAGGCATGGAAACAATCAAAACAACAAAGATATGGAGTCAATCGTATTCTGGGGGTTTAACCTCTACGCATGGGTGACCATTGCCACGGTGCTGACAATGTTCACCGTCCTGCTATTCACCAAGCTACGCGCCGACCTGGTATTCCTCGGTGCCATCGCCATCCTCTTCGTCACGGGGGTGCTCAATGCCAAGGAGGCCTTCTCGGGCTTCAGCTCCACATCGGTGGTCATCATCGGCGTGCTCTTCGTCGTGGTGTCGGGACTGACGCACACAGGGGTCTTGCAATGGATCGTCAAACACCTGCTGGGACAGCCGAAGACCTACGCGAAGGCCGTCGTCCGACTCATGCTGCCCGTCGCCGCGCTCAGTTCGTTTCTTAGCAACACCACCGTGGTGGCGCTCTTCGTGGGCATCGTGAAGATGTGGTCGAAGAAGCTAAACATCTCGCCTTCGAAGCTACTGATTCCCCTAAGCTATGCCTCGGGCATGGGTGGGGTGTGCACGCTGATCGGCACGCCTCCCAACCTGATTATCTCCAGCCTCTATGCCGAGAATACGGGCACCGCCATGAACGTGCTGGCGACGACCATCCCGGGACTCTTCTGTCTCTGCGTCGGCGTGCTGAGCATCATCGCCCTGCGCAAGCTGCTTCCCGACCGCAAGGCACCTGAAGCAGCTTTCGAAGCGACAAGCGACTACACCGTTGAACTACTGGTGCCGTCGGACTGCCCGCATATTGGCGAGACGATAGAGGAGGCTGGACTGATGGACGTGCACGGTGGCAGCCTGATCGAAATCGTACACTTTGACGAGATGGTCTCGCCTGCCATCCATGACGAGATGATCATGGGAGGCGACCGCCTGGTGTTTGCCGGACAGATAGACGAGATACTGGAGCTGAAGAGAAGCCACGGACTGGTGAACGCCGATCACCATGTGTTCACCATGAGCGAGGTGGACAGAAACCGCCAACTGCGCACGGCCTACGTCACCTTCGGCAGCAGCCTGATCAACACATCGATAGGGCACAGCACCTTTGAGAAGGAAAACAACATGATCCTCGTGGCGGTGGCTCGCCGCGGCAAGCGCATCAACGAGTCGCCTCGCAACGTGGTGCTGCAGGCGGGAGACACCCTGCTCTTTGAGTGTCCGCCACACGTCAACATCCATACGGCGAGACTGGCCTCGCAACTGCAGTTCTTTGACTCTGACCAGGTGCCCAACATTAGTAGGAAGACGTTTGTCTCTACCACCATCATGTTGGCAATGGTGGTGCTCTCAGCGCTCAACATCATCCCGCTACTGCAATGTGCCTTCCTCGCTGCGATGGCCATGCTCATCTGCCGCTGCTGCAGCGTGGACCAGGCTATGAAGGCCATCAACTGGGAGATCCTGATGGTGTTTGCCGGCTCCGTCGTGCTGGGTGTTGCCATCCAGAAGACGGGTATTGCCGAGCGGTTGGCCTTTGGCATCCTGGATGTCTGCGGCACCAACCCCATCCTGGTGATGACGGCCATCTGTCTGGTGGGCACCTTTATCACCGAGTTCATCTCCAACACGGCAGCTGGTGCCATGTTCTTCCCCATCATGTATGAGGCGGCAGAGAAATTGGGCTACGAGCCATATCCATTCCTCATCGCCCTGATGGTGAGTGTCAGCAGCAGCTTCGCCACGCCTATCGGGTCGCCGACCCACATGCTGGTCTATGGACCGGGTGGCTACCGATTCAGCGACTTCATGCGGATAGGACTGCTGATGAACTTCATCATACTCTTCGCTAATATCTTCATCGTCAACATCATTTATCCTCTCACACCGCTAAATCCATAGATAGTATGAACATCGACATCAAAAAACAAAACAACACCTACATCGGCACCCTGCATGGATGGCTGGACACCAATGAGGCCTCGCAATTCATGGAAGATATCAAGGTGCTTGAAGACAACATCAGCAACCCAGTCGTGCTCGACTGCAAGAACCTCGAATATATCTGCAGCCTGGCGCTACGCGGATTGCTGAAGCTGAAGAAACTAAGTGCGGCCAACGGTGGCAGCCTGACCTTGACGAACGTCTCCGGCGAGGTGGAGAAGATTCTCACCATCACGGGGTTCGACAAGCTCTTCGACATCAAATAGGATGTCCTACACAAAAAAATAATGCGAACCAATACCGCTACTGGTATTGATCCGCATTATTTTTATCAGGTATGTGAGAAAGGTACTATACCTTGATCTCAACCTCTACGCCGCTGGGGAGCTCAAGCTTCATCAGGGCATCGACGGTCTTTGCTGTCGAGCTGTAGATGTCTATCAGACGCTTGTAGTCGCTGAGCTGGAACTGCTCACGAGCCTTCTTGTTAACGAAAGTCGAACGGTTGACGGTGTAGATACGCTTGTGGGTGGGAAGGGGAATAGGACCGCTAATGATAGCACCCGTGGCCTTCACGGCCTTCACAATCTTCTCGGCTGACTTGTCGACCAATTTGTGGTCGTAGCTCTTCAGCTTGATACGAATTTTTTGACTCATTGTCTTTAAATTAATTAATTTGATGATTAAATATATCTGCCGCTAAAGAGTCATTTGCTCAGCGACAGGCTCTTTTCCGATTTTTCGGACTGCAAAGGTACATACTTTTTCTGTAACCTACAAATTTTTAGCCGTTTTTTAACGCCACTCGATGTTTTTCTGCCTGAAAGACAACTATTTTCACCCTAAGAATAGCTTCCTGCGATATACTGGGGTGCTGCCTGTCTGCTTGCGAAACATGCGGATGAAATAGTTGTAATCGCTGAAGCCCAAAGTGTAGGCCAGCTCCTTGATGGCCTTGTCCGTGGTGAAGAGCATGAACTGTGCCCGTTCCACCTTCTTCTTATTCACATACTGCATGGGGGGAATGCCAAATTCGCGTTTGAACAACTTGATGAAATAAGTCTTGGTGACGCAGGCCACGCCAGCGAGTTGCTCAACGGCGATGCTGTCACTGGTGTGTGCATGGATGTAGGCCAGCACTCGCTTCATCCGCTCATCTTGGGTCCATTACAGCGTAAATTCGAAAATAGGTTGGTGATTTTATGTTTCAGGGCGGGAAACTTATGTACTCGGTGCAGAAACTTATGTACCGCGCCCGGAAATATAAAATTGCAGGAAGGAAAAGTTCATTTATCCTCTTCGAAGAGCGCACATATTATTCGAGCTAAAAATTTTATAAGCGCACTATTATAGAAAAATACAAAGCACGAAGCACAGCATAAAGAATCCCGGAACCGCGATAACGATTCCGGGATTCTTATTATCATAATCACGTCGCAACGTGATCAAGTCATTACGCAAAAGCGATCTTACACCAGGTCTGCACGGCCTTTCACTTCCTCAAGCACAGTCTTGGCAATTGCGCTGCTCAGAGGAGCGTGGTGATCGTACTCCATTGAACTTGTGGCACGACCAGAGGTGATGGTACGCAGGGCGGTGACATAGCCGAACATCTCGGACAGCGGCACCATAGCCTTGATGACACGAGCACCACTACGAGCCTCGTCCATACCTTCCACCTGACCACGACGCTTGTTCAGGTCACCAATCACGTCACCCATGTTCTCCTCGGGAGTAACAACCTCGAGCTTCATGATGGGCTCCATCAGCACAGGCTTTGCCTTTGCACAAGCCTCCTTGTAAGCCATCTGGGCTGCAATCTCGAATGAGAGCTGGTCAGAGTCAACAGGGTGATAAGCACCATCGACCACAGTCACCTTCAGAGAATCAAGAGGATAGCCACCAAGAATACCATTCTTCATTGCGGCCTCGAAGCCCTTCTGAATAGAAGGAATGAACTCCTTAGGAATATTACCACCCTTCACCTCGTTCACAAACTGCAGGCCAGGATTGTTCTTCAGATCATAGTCCTCGTCAACAGGGCCAACCTGTACGAGCATCTTAGCGTACTTACCACGACCACCCGACTGCTTCTTATAGGTCTCGTCGATTTCGACGGTCTTGGTGATGGCCTCCTTGTAGTTCACCTGAGGCTTACCCTGGTTGCACTCCACCTTGAACTCACGCTTCAAACGGTCGATAATGATATCGAGGTGCAGCTCACCCATACCAGAGATGATGGTCTGTCCACTCTGCTCATCAGTACGAACGGTGAAGGTCGGGTCTTCCTCAGCAAGCTTAGCAAGTCCGTTGTCCAACTTAGCGATGTCAGCCTGGCTCTTAGGCTCCACAGCGATAGAAATCACAGTGTCAGGGAAGGTCATGGACTCCAGCACGATGGGCTTCTCCTCATCACAGAGGGTATCACCAGTGCGGATATCCTTGAAGCCTACACCTGCGCCAATATCACCAGCGTCGATAGACTCCATAGGAATCTCCTTGTTGGAGTTCATCTGGAACAAACGGCTGATGCGCTCCTTCTTGCCAGAACGGGGATTGAAGACATAGGAACCTGCCTTCACGCTACCTGAGTAGACACGGAAGAACACCAGACGGCCCATATAGGGATCGGTGGCAATCTTGAATGCGAGAGCTGCAGTAGGCTCATTTTCGCTGGGCTTGCGATCTTCCTCTTCCTCTGTGCTGGGATTAGTACCCTTGATCACCTCTACATCAACGGGAGCAGGCAGGAAAGCACAAACATAGTCGAGAAGAGGCTGAACACCCTTGTTCTTATAAGAAGAACCGCAGAGCATAGGAGTGCACTCCATAGCACAAGTACCCTTGCGGATGGCAGCGATAATTTCTGTCTCAGTAATAGAGGCGGGATCGTCGAAATACTTCTCCATCAGAGCCTCGTCGTACTCGGCTGCAGCCTCAAGCAGCTTGTTACGCCACTCATCGCACTCGTCAGCCAAATCAGCAGGAATATCCTCCACGTCATATTCAGCACCCATAGTCTCATCGTGCCACAGGATGGCTTTCATCTTGATGAGGTCGACAACACCCTTGAAGTTCTCCTCAGCACCAATAGGCACCTGAATCACTACGGGGTTAGCTCCGAGGATATCACGCATCTGCTGAACAGTCTCGAAGAAGTCGGCACCCGAACGGTCCATCTTGTTCACGTAGCCAATACGAGGCACATTATACTTATCGGCCTGACGCCACACGGTTTCAGACTGAGGCTGAACACCATCGGCAGCCGAATAGGTTGCGACAGCACCATCCAGCACACGGAGTGAACGCTCCACCTCGGCAGTGAAGTCAACGTGTCCCGGAGTATCAATCAGATTGATCTTGTACTTATTCTTGTTCCATTCCCAATAGCAGGTAGTAGCTGCAGAGGTAATGGTAATACCGCGCTCCTGCTCCTGAGCCATCCAGTCCATAGTGGCAGCACCATCGTGCACCTCACCAATCTTGTGGGTCTTACCCGTATAGAACAAAATACGCTCGGAAGTGGTGGTCTTACCAGCATCGATATGAGCCATGATACCGATGTTGCGGGTCAAATGCAAATCTTGTTTTGCCATTGTCTTCATAGCCCCCTAACTTAGGGGATTGGGGATATGAACCAATGTTCTTTACCCCCTTTAAATTGTTATTATCCTTGTTATTATTTATCTCTTTGCCATCAAACCCTCAAAAAAGTTAAGGGGTTGGTTGTCATTTGTTCAGACACCCAACCCCCTAACTTAGGGGGCCTATTATTAGAAACGGAAATGTGCAAATGCACGGTTAGCCTCAGCCATGCGATGCATATCCTCCTTGCGCTTGTATGCGCCACCCTGGTTGTTGAATGCGTCCATAATTTCAGCAGCCAGCTTGTCGGCCATAGACTTTCCACTACGCTTGCGAGCGAAAGAAATCATATTCTTCATAGACACACTCTCCTTGCGGTCGGGACGAATTTCAGTAGGCACCTGGAAGGTAGCACCACCGATACGACGACTCTTTACCTCAACCTGCGGAGTGATATTGTCCAGAGCCTGTTTCCAAATCTCCAGAGGAGCCTTCTCGGCATCCTTCATCTTGTCCTTCACAATCTCCAATGAGTTGTAGAAGATCTCATACGACTTCGACTTCTTTCCGTCGAACATCAGATGATTCACAAACTTCGACACTTTCTTGTCGTTGAATACGGGATCCGGCAGGATCACACGCTTCTTTGGTTTTGCTTTTCTCATTTTGTTTTTTAATGATTTGTGTCTGCTTGGGGCTGTTCTTTGTCTGTTCTTCAACGCCGCGCTCTCGGGCATTTACTCAACCTTTTTAACATTTCTCCAGCAAAACGGATTTTAAGCTTCTGAGTTTCTAAGTTTTCGAGTTTCTGAGTTTTTCCTCTTCAATGGAGTCTTTGGTTGTTAAGCGACGCTCATCACCGAGCCAACTCACAAACTCAAAAACTCACAAACCCATCCACTCTTTTTTACTTCTTCTTGGCTGCCTTAGGACGCTTAGCACCATACTTGGAGCGACGCTGCAGGCGATTTGCCACGCCAGCAGTATCAAGCGTACCACGGACGATGTGATAACGTACACCGGGAAGATCCTTCACACGACCACCACGCACCAACACGATGCTGTGCTCCTGCAAATTGTGTCCCTCTCCGGGAATGTAACTGTTGACTTCCTTCTGGTTAGTCAGACGAACACGGGCTACCTTACGCATAGCCGAATTAGGCTTCTTGGGAGTTGTCGTGTAGACACGAACGCAGACACCGCGGCGCTGAGGACAATTGTCCAGAGCTGGGGACTTCGACTTGTCGACGATTTCCTTCCTGCCTTTGCGAACCAATTGTGAAATTGTAGGCATAATTAATTTTACTTTTTATTGATTATATATTATTTTGTTTGTATTCAACAAGTTATAGTACGGCCACAATAAGCCGATTCGGGGTGCAAAGGTACAAAGATTTCCCGAAACAACCTAATATATAGAAAAAGAAAGGCCGATTAAAACAACAAAATTAACAACAAATAACAACTTTAACAATCAAAAACGGCTTTTCGATATGCTGTTAATCTAAGAATGCCTTCAACTCCCGCATGAAAAGCAGGCCGGAGTTGAAGGATTATATGCGAAACTATTACGCCTCGCCCTTATTTCCCACATTGAATGGGGCGATGGTGCGACCCTGTTGGGCTTCGGGCATTTTGATAGGACCAAACTGGCGCTCATAGCGCATGATGTTTTCCTGAAGGGCACCCAAAAGACGCTTAGCATGCTCAGGGGCAAGGATAACGCGACTACGCACTTGGGCCTTCGGCAGGCCTGGGAGCATTCGGGCGAAATCTAAGATAAACTCTGAACTGGAATGGGTGATAATGGCAAAATTGGCATACTCGCCCTGTGCTTTGTCAGGTGTCAGTTCTATTTGCAGACCTTGCTGCTTCTGTTCGTTTTCGTTCATTGCTATTTGTATTTTTAATGATAATATTGAATTGAACCGCAAAAATAGTGCTTTTTCCCGACATCTGCAATGGAATTACAGATAAATTAAGCTGTTACTTACCAAAATTATAATTAATTCAGTAAATAACAGCTTAACAAATATCGGAGAATTGCTACAGCCTACTTAACAAAGCGCTTCTGGCCATTCACAATGTAGACGCCTTTAGGCAGTCGGCGAAGTGAAGGCAGAGTGGCGTCACGATTGACAAGAAGACCTTACAACGTATATAATTGGAAACCGACTTGTGCGGTTCGCGCTAATAAGTGGAAATCCAAATCCAACCACGCTCGAAAGTGATGGTCTGCCCAAAGACATTTCGTGTGAACAGGGCCTCAACATTCATAGCCACCGTGAACACTTTTCTGCTAAAAACACATATAATTTTGCTCTTTTATATATAAATAAGGTGGTGGATTAAAGAAAAATATGTTTTTTGCAATCGAAATTGGGGAGAAATCCGGTTTCAATGATGCATTAGCTTATTATTTCGCACTTTACCAAAGACGCCTTAGAAACTTCTTATGGAATAGTTCGACTGTAGAAGCAAAGGGAGGAGCCAAAAGAAGGCTATTCCTCACAACGAACATCAGCTATGCACCACGCCTTGGCGTGGCAGCATTCTTTTTCGTAGGGAGGGGTTCCATTTCTGAGGCGCGCCCCTTAGGACAGGAATGGCCATTTTATACTTGAGCCAAAATACAAAATTGCTGATTATGATTCCGAACATCCTGAAGTTTACGAGGTTTCTAATAAGGGAGATAACAATAAAATAGGACTTTTCTATAATGGCCGCTTTGTTTTACCGATAGAATGTTCCTACATAAACTACAATCTTTTCCCTTTTGTTACTTACACTATAGAGAACGTTTTTTGTTAACGTAGAGACAGGTAAACAAATTGCAGGACCATTGGAAGATGGTTGGGATTTCCATGAAGGATTAGCTGTTGCCAAACGAGTCAATCAAGAATATCAAGAAGTGATAGATCGTAATGGAAAAGTTATTTAGTCCTACTTCTACTAATTTTTATCTAATAATTTGCAAAGTTCTTGATTATGATTAGTTTATGCTGCTATTTCCAAAGATATTACTTCCATTTTAGTTCTACTAAAGCTCTATTAAAATCTACCAACTAACTATTTGTTCTCATCTGTGATACTTGCATATTATAAACCAAAGTTTATAAAAAAGTGAAATCTGGAAAAGACAAGCCTTTTAGGAAGCGACGGCAACGACTGACAAGGTTTTCAGTACGATTTAAACAATGTTGACAAGTAATTCAGTTTAACCCGGTGAAAACTGTCAAGTGAAATCTGGAAAAGACAAAGTGAAATCAGGAAAAGACAATACCCATAGCCTGAAAAATATTCCCAGAGTGGGAATGCTTTCTCCCCAGCGTGGGAATAGTTTGTTCCCGGCGTGGGAATGTTTTGCAGGTCTCTTGCTTGTTGTTGAGAGTAAACATAGAGAACAAACAAATTGAAGAAGAAAGGTTGCAAGCAGAGGAAGAAGAAAGAGAAGAAGAGAGGTTACGTGCAGAAGAACGTCGAGCTGCGAGGAAAAGGAAATCAAGCACTTTTTGGGATGCCTTAGGTAATTTCACTAATATATTGAGTTCTGTATCAAGAAGTGTAAGCGCATATCAACCCTATTCCTCATTCTCTATGGACACGGATTATTCCTCGTCATCATCTGTAGGAAGTAATCATGATTATCAATCGGAGTACAACAGATGGAAAATTTGGCTCAGGGGCACTACAATTCTGTTTTCGCCCTATACCTTTATATATATATGGCACCCTGACTTTTTGCGCCCCGTCGATGCTCTGGCGAGCTCGGAATCCGCCAGCCCCTTAGCGAAGGGGCTTCAAATGTGGCTGTCGATGGCGTATGACAAGCGGACAACCGTTTCATAGTAATACATCCAGTTGGGGGGCTGCAAAGTCATTTTTCGTTTGAAAAATCGTTTTGCAAAGTCTGCAAAGTCATTTTTCGTTTGAAAAATCGTTTTGCAAAGTCTGCAAAGTCATTTTTCGTTTGAAAAAACGTTTTGCAAAGCCTGCAAAGTCATTTTTCGCTTGAAAAATCGTTTTGCAAAGTCTGCAAAGTCATTTTTCGCTTGAAAAACCGTTTTGCAAAGTCTGCAAAGCCATTTTTCGTTAAAATGTCTCTACTGTTGTCCGGGGGTACAGCTATCAACATACCCTCTGTTCTTGGACAAGTCAAAAGATCTTCGGAATGAAGACTATTTCCAAACGCCAAATAGTTTCTTGTCCTCGAATAGCTGCATGACAGCCTCCTCCACAGGCGTACGCTTCACCACTTCATTCTGTCGCCAGAAGTCGGCATCGTAGTCTTGCTCTTCTATGCAGTTGTGCAAATTATCCCCAAACATCAGTTGTTTCTCCCCTACCTTGGAGTCTTCTTCGCCAAGGTTGAAGAGCAGCGAACGGGTGAACTGCCGTTCTTCGTCCTGACCATGCTGTTCGGCCACATAGACTGACTGCACCTCGGTGAAGCCATGCTCCTCGGTCATGTTGACTACGAAATCGAAAGTAGAACGGTAGGCTTTCTTAATGATCTTTGGCACGGAGTCTGGTCCCATCTCATTCTCGGATTTCAGGATGATGATGTTGCGCAACTGACCTTCCAGCTTGCGCACATGCAGGGTTTGCTCGTCCACATAGATGGTGGTCGCTACGATGGGCCGCTCTACCTCGGGCTTGGGTTCGAAATAGAGAACAATAATACGATCGGGCTGGTCGCCAATGACATCATAGTCGACGTCGTAGAAACGCTGGTAGTTGCGGAACAGCGGGACGATGTCCTCGCTATACAGGGGCATATCACTACGCGAGGCAAACTCAATCTGCGAGCAAGTGAAGAAGTTGCCAAAGAAAGAATACTTGTGGATGCTGTCAGAACGTATGCCTGCATAACGTCCTTTGACCAGTTGCAAGTCGCGCAAGGCAACGGCTGCATGTCCAATGAGGAAGGACTCAAGTAGCTCATAGCAAGTACTGTCGTTGAAGGCCGTCTGTCGGTAGAAGAATTTGGATGGGTGTTTCCGGAACTTTTGCAACTGCTTTAGCGTCTCCTTGGTGGTCTGGCGGATGAACTTCTTCAGCGGATAGGGCAGCACGACCACTTCTTGTATTTTCTGCTCGATGGGGGACAAGGCTATTACAGGCGACAACTGAGTACACGGCAGACTCATTGTCTCATAGCCTACGTAGCTGATTCTTAATACCGCGGTGGAGTCGCAACTTACGCTGAATCCACCCTCTCTGTTGGTGATGGTCGAAGAGGCTGCGTTTACATAGATAGAGGCAAAAGGCAACGGCTCGCGAGTAATGGCATCTACGACGGTGGCCTCAAAAGTGTTCTGCGCCACAACTTGAGCTATTGGCCAACAGCTAATGACAAGTATCAAAGCTATTTTTTGCAACCATCTGTTTATCTTCATTGCAGGTGTCTCCTTTATTGTTATTACATGTATTCTCCCTCACGCATGGTTTCCTTGCTCAGCCGCAACGGCATGCAGCGCAACAGGCTCTCGCCACCGTCGGTATAACGGCCACGGGCACGATAGCGCACTCCCTGATGTCTGAACTCTACGGAGATGGTGAAGGAGGGAACTGTCTCGTCGGTGAAGTTTGACTTCAGCTTCTTTATCTGCACCGGTGTCTTGCGTATCTTCCCTCGACGCACCACATAGGCGGCATCGACGTGCAGAGAACGTGGCGAGGCGGTGTAGCTCACGTTGAGTTGCAGCTGCAGCGTGTCGTTGATGGCCGTCTGCCAGTGCACGGAGCCTTGGGCGTGAAGCGAACAGGCACACAGCAGGCAAAGCACGATTGTCGCGAGTACTCTATTTCTCATGAATAGGATATTCTGCATAGCTCTACCATTAATAGTCGGCTACCTTTTCCTTCTGGCTCACGATGGGCTGCCCATCGGCAGTAATACCCTCGGCAGAGACTGCAAGCCGCTTGCTAAAGCCATTGTTGAAGAACTCCAAATGTACTTGTCCCTTCTCGTCGGTACGTGCCGACGGGTTCCAGTACACCGTGCGCCTATAGTCGGTCTCTTCTGGCTCAGGCTCCCAGTCATAGTCAGGGCAGAAGAACTCGGCGGGCTGCGAAAAACCCTGGAAGTTGATGCGATAGCCCAAGAAATCGGGTAGCGGGTATGAGTTGCTATAGGTGTTGTCGGTAATGAAGTTGAAGATGGAGGTGAGCGGGTATTCGCCATTCCTGGCCAAATAGGGCTCGTAGCCGAACACAGCCTCATGATATATTCCTCTGCGGTGAATCAGCTTGCGGTTGTCCACATCGGCATAGAGTTGCAAGTAGCGGAAGTTCTCGTTGATAGGGAAGAAGTGCAGGTTTTTGGGCAGTAGCGTAGAGTCGCCAGATGTGGAGATATAGTGTGGAATATCCTCCCTATTGGTATTCACGTAAGTATTGTTCATGCCGTCGAGGCCAAAGATGTAAAGCAGTTCGGCCAGACGGGTAAAGTAGTGGCTATTGGTCTCAATGTCTTGGTTACGGTACGAACGATTGAGATG
>Ga0326512_10002229_pt1 | contig 14354 bp, 32 predicted proteins | sample 1_2617_0518_D_FD_203652 | JGI IMG/M metagenome (GOLD analysis project Ga0326512, IMG submission 203652) | Bovine rumen microbial communities from UC Davis, California, United States - 1_2617_0518 | ecosystem: Host-associated > Mammals > Digestive system > Stomach > Rumen | place: USA... | reverse complement strand
AAGGTAGTTGATTTCAAAAAAGAATTTGATGAAAAATATGAACTACTGGAACGATTTAATGAATTAGACAGGACTAAGGTAATAGTTATTAAAAATGATGAGAATGTTCCCTTAATCTTGTTTATGAGAGACCAAGAAATATTAAATCATATTAAGGTGGAAAAAGGATGATTCATAGTGATTGTCAGTATTATGTTAAAGAGAATGATATGTGTTTATTATTCTTTGAATTAGGTTTCCATAATATCTCACAGTATAAAGAATGTGTGGAAAAGGAGGCTTATCCCGATGGTTAATTTCATGACTGTAAAAATAGATGATAAACGATGTGATTATTGTCTGGAATGTGTGAGTGCATGTCCAAACGGTGCATTAACATATTACAGAGCATGCTTCATGCATAATGCTTATGAATGTGCTTATTGCGAGGTATGTATGGATGTATGTGAACATGAAGCGATTAAAGTCTATCCAATGGAGTAAAATGATGATAAACCATTCATTCCTAATCAATGTTAAAGAACTAATGCACACACTACTACCAAGACCACAACATAAACTTGATAGTGATCGTGCCGAAACATTACAAGAATTACCAATCATCAGAGTAAGGTGTGATTTGAATGAAGTTGAAGGATTTTATAATAAATTTTAGTGAGGAATACTATGTGGCTAATCTGGATGATATTAACGGTGGTTGTATTACTACTCATATTACTGGGGACATATACCTAATACGAAAAGGTGACATATATGACATTTAACACAATTGAAACAAAAGGAGACAAAACAATGAATGAAACACTAAATACTATTTGGGGAACTGCAAAAATCGATAATGAAGGATATTACAACATTTATTCTAAAGATAAACTACATAGGTTAATTTATCAATCTGTTTGGGGAAAATTACCAAAAGGGTGGGTAGTACATCATATTGATGGAAACAAAAGAAATAATTGTATTTTAAATCTTTTAGGAATTCCTGCAAGTTATCATGCAAAAATCCATACAAAAGGAAAAAACAATCCTATGTATGGTAAAAGGGGAGAAAAAAGCCCATTATATGGTAGAAAACATTCACTTGAAACTCGTAAAAAAATGAGTGAAGCACAACGTGGTGAAAAATGCAGTATGTATGGCAAACATCACACTAATGAATCTCGTGAAAAAATAAGTAAGTCCACTAGTCGTAAAAAAAATACAAGTGGGTATTATAGAGTATTCAAACAAAAAAATAGTCAGTGTAAACAAGGATTTGAATATGTGTACCGTTATATGGAAAATGGTAAACGAAAACTAATTTGTAGTGTGGATATTACCAAATTAAAGGAAAAGGTTCTTAAAAAAAATTTAGAATGGGAGGAATTCTAAATGGATAATCTCACATGGCAAGAAATACATGAATTACTAAACACTATGACACAGAAACTGGAAACACAACAATCAGTAACTCGCACAATTAGCAGAACTAACTACAATGAACTGTTAAGTGTTTTAACTAATCGTACAAGTTTTAAATATGATAAGGAACTTCATTTAAAACTCAATATTCAAGATGGTGTGATTAGTATTACATTAAAAAAAAGAGGGTGAAAGTATGCTTTGTGGGAACTGCAAATGCTACACAGGGTACCAGTTTCATGCTGAGACTGGAAGATGTAGAAGATATAACATTACGGTTCAATTACGGACACGATGTTTAGATAAACAGAATTATAATTGTAAGTGTATGGTTCGTGAGTGTATGGAGAGAATGTGAAAATGATTAATAAACTAACTTATAGCAACGGAAAAATCAAAAATGGATTTGATAGTTTCAAATGTGATGATGAAACGGATATGGAAGTATTTTGTAATATTATTAATTCTATGTTTGTTGAAGATGAGATTAAAATCAGTAGAATGGAAACACAGTTAATGTTGATTAGAACAGTATTACAAATAGGTGAAGTAAAATGATTGAAAAACGATATGACACAATATGGGATTTTTGCGATGGGTCAAGGACAGTATTATATATGAAAAAAGAAAATGTAGGTGATGGTGATGACTGAAAAATATGAAGTGGACAGTATGCTTGGAGATTATTATGTCAAATGTGGGGAAGGAGCAGATGATATTCTCTTTTGGGGTAGTAGGGATAATTGTAATAAAGTATGTGATTTGTTGAATGAGCAAGATAAAGAAATCCAAAAATTAAAACAGAAAGTAAATGGTTTAAAATCAGAATTAACAATATGGAAAGAAGATGCTAACGAACACATACAAGAAACAAATAAACTTTTTGAAGAAAATAAGCAGTTAAAAAAAGAAATAAAATATCTGCAATCAGAATTACACAATGCGACATATGATGTCAGAAAAATGACATTGAAGGAAGTTAAAGATGAAATTGAAAAATTGGAGAGATGGGAATGACTGAAAAAGACAAAGAACTTGTTGAACTGCGAAAAGAAATTCGTATGCTCAAAATCTTATACTGCAAATGTCAAGACTGTGCAAATGCAGATTTATATGTACCTCATTTTACAGTTCTTGGTGGTGTATACACTTCCCCAAGATGTAAAATAACTGGAAAGGAAATAAATCCAACACAGAATGCTTGTGAAGACTTCACGAGGATCGGGAGGAATAGTCGATGAAAGTAATGGAATATTTCCAAAAAAGAATAAAAGGTAAAAAATGTCCTAATTGTGGAGCAGAACTCCCAACATATCCAAATTATGAATATGATATGATTGACAGTAGAGGATATAGTGAAGTGTGGATATGTCCAAAATGCAGAAAACACCATAAAAGAGGTGATTTGAATGACTGATAAAAAACCTTTTTTAAAAATCATAGATGACTACTATATCAAATATGGGAATGAAGGACAATTATTTGATTTACATAAACCAGCAGACATTAGAAGTTTGATTCGTTTGATAAATCGTGATAATGGTTTTAGTGAACTACAATGCGAATATAATGATTTAAGTAAGGGTGGTGATTCTGAATGAGTAAATATCATATTACGATTCACATTGAAGTAGATGCTCCTGATTTGTTTATTGCACAAAGGAAAGGTGAATTAGTTGCAAGTAGACTTCCATTAGAGTATAATCCATTTGTTGAAGGAGTTATAGAAGAAAAAGGTGATGCAGATGACTGAAAAACGATATATCGAGGGAGTAAAAGGTTTTGATGATTATGATGCTTGGGATAACGAAACTGAACACGGATTATCTCATAGTGAAGTTGTAAATGAACTGAATAGATTATCAGAAGAGAATGAGCAGTTAAAACAAGCATATCAAACATTAAAACATAGACATAGTCTATTACACGATGAATGTTTAGAAGCAGAATGTGATAGGGATAGTTTGAAAAAGGATGTAATATCATTAGAAAAAGAAAACGAGCAGTTAAAAGAAGAATTGGGGTCTTTTGAACAAGTAAATTTTACAGATTTGTATGATGGGTCAAGGACAGTATTATATATGAAAAAAGAAAATGTAGGTGATGTTGAATGACTGAAAAACGATATTATTACGATAGAGCATTAGACAAAATAAAAAACAGAGAAACTGGCGATGATTACTGGTTTCTCTGCGATATTGCCGATTTACTAAATAAACAAGATAAAAAGATAAAAGACAAAGAAGAATTAATACGAGCCAAAAACCAACAATTAGAAGATGTAAAAAGGATATTATATAAATTTCAAGACTATGACCACGATTTAATCGAATCCATATTAAATGATTTAGGTTGGGATTCTGAATGAGATACCGTAAACTAAACAAACACTACATAGAAGATACAATAACAGGGCATAAAATCACATTAACAGAAGCCTGCCAACTATTAAACAAGTATGATGAACAAGTCAATACAAATAAAAAATTCGAGGTATTAAAATGAACCTGGATAATCAGAAACTCAGAGCAATACAAACCACGAAAGCCGAACTCAAAAAACAACTAGAACAAACACCTGATGAACACATCCGACAGAAACTAGAACACCAAATACACTGCTTAACAATGGAAGAAAACCGTATACTAAACGAAAAATACCGATTAGGAGACCCTATACAATGAATGAATCTAAATTCAAAAAGCATTGCTTAGATTATATTAGATACTCTGCAATACTTGAACACTTAAAATGTAGTGATGCAAGCTGGGGTCAAATGAGAGAAGTGACTCGTGAATTAGAACAGATTCGTGAGGACATGAAAAAAGAATTAGGATAAATAAAAGGAAGGGATGTTTATAATGTATCATGAAGCTACGATTAAAGTTAGAATTAATTATTGTGACAATTTGGAAACTGCGGAAAATATCGTGGAAAATGCGATGAAATATTGGAAAGAATTTGATGATGCTGCAATAGTATTTATAGGGAATCCTAGATTAATTCATGTTGAAGAAAAAGGAATCTCTTGCTTTAATTGCACACATCATTCTGTCGAGGAAGAAATCATAGGTGACAGAGGTTTTGGTATTGAAACAAAAATTCATTATTTGTGCTTAAAAAACGATGAATCTATCCGAGCTTTGGATATTCATTTTTGCGATGATTATGAAGAGGGGGATTGAATTATGGTTGTTGAATTTAATGTAAATATTAATAATAATGATTTAGAGATTATATCTGAAGCAAATAATAATGTTCTTATGGCAGTATTCAAACAGGTTATTTCACATAGGCCTGACTATCATGATACTCTATGGGTTGGTGGAAATGAGTAAAAATAAAGGATATCATCTTCAAACAGATGCTGAGAATAGTATGGATTTATTATATTTAGAATATGATGGTGAACGAGTACCGGGTATTCAATTTGTTTATTCTCCAAGCGATATTCATCAATTAGAAGAATTAATCGATTTGTTAAATAAAAAGAATGCTGAGTGTGGTGTTTTAGATAATCAGATTGATTTTTTACATAATATGAATACAATGCGTGATAGACAAATAAAAAGACAAGCAAAACAATTAGAAAAAATCTATAAACTAATTGAAAACAAGAAATGGGATAAATTATATGCATTATGGTGGGATACACATCAAGATTATGAGGAGATAATATGAGTATTGATTCAACAACAAAACTATTGAGAAAATATGGGAACAATTATGTTCCTGGTGAGAAAAGAACTCGTGACCAGGAAAAATTGCATAAGCAGAAACAGTTGATGAAAGAGAAGCATGAGCTTACTGATGAATTGTTGGATGAAACAGAAATTTTAATGTTAACCAATAATGAACGTGAGCATGTACATTATTTAGTGAATAAGTTTAGTGATTTCCGTCAACTTCATGGAAACTGCAAGAAAGAAGTGATTATTTTAGCATTGATTTGGTATGTTGCAAAAATCAACACGCCTAAAAGACAGTTAAGGGAATATTCATTCCCAAAGAAATACGGATTAACAGATAACATATTCGAATTGATAATGTGCCGTATAGTTCAAAGATTACTTGCTGAATCACCAATTGTGCCGAAGTCCACAACAAAATATGATAATGATATTCTTTACAGGAGTAATCCTAAAAGTATACGTGGATAAAAAAAAGATTATATCATCCCCTACAGTACCGCCACTATTTCCCTATATTATAATGTAGGGGATGAAATTAATTGTAAAAAAAGATAATGATATTCACATTGAAGATGGTGACTCTACAGATGAATTGGACATTAGCATCTTAGACGATCCAACAATTTGTCCAGAATGCCGAACACGAACAATCATTCTAGATGAAGAAAAATGTGAAGAGTATTGTACCTGCTGTGGTACAATAACACGTGCAGCATCATGTTATGTTGCCGGGGAAAAGATAGAATTACCCTATGGGTTAATTATTATCTAAACGCTAGTGCAAAAATTAAACTTTAGCCAAAAATATTACTTACTTAATTACGTTTGATTTCATTTTATTAATCTCCTGGATTAGAATTTAAGAGTTAACACTAAAAAGAGTTTTTTACTAAAAAAATATATCCGTTCAATTTATTCCGGTATCTAATGGGTTTGGTATTTTCTCTAAAAAAACAATAAATTTACACCAATCTTTGTATTCCTTGTTCACTGAGGTAAATTTAAAATACTCATATTAAACAATAAAAAGTTCATCTCCTACAAAAAACAATATATTTTTTCCTTTTATTTTTTTTTTATTTTATTTTCATTAATTTATTCCCTATCAAAATAAAATGTAAGGAGTTGAACTTTAAATGGTCGAATCATACAAATACAAATCAAAAGCAGCAAACGCAATAGTATTCATAGCAGGACTAATCACCTACATTGGAGTAGACAACCTCAGCAAAATCATGCCAGTAGAATGGGCATACCTAGCCCCGATAATAGTCATGATAGCCGGATACATAATCGTACAAACTACAGAAAACACAAGAGTCGAACATGCTGAACAAATAATCACCGAGAAATACAATCGTGATGAAGATGGAGCACAATAATGACTGGAGTATGATATGGGATATAGACCCTGCCGGGGAATACCATACCATACACACCAATGATGCTGGTGATGAAGATGGCAGTAGAGTACGATTGCATACATGAATCTTTAATCCAAGGACACAGTACAGACATCCAATCATTAAAGACCCGTGCCGATTACAAAGACAAACGAATAGATGACTTATACGAGAAAATGGAGAAAATGGAAGAAAAAATCGACAAGATGAACGACAACATCAATCAATTAATACTAAAATCAACACAAGGCGATACAAACCTAGAACTACGATTAAAAACAATAGAAACCGAACTACACCTAATGAAACAACAACAAGAAAAAGACCGTGAAGAATCTCAAAAAAGATTAACAAACTACATAGCAATAATGGGACTCTTATTAACAGGATTAATATTCATTATAAACTATTTCTTCAAATAAAAAAAAAACAATGTGATGATATATGACAAAGAATCCATTATGGGAAAGACAACCCAACGAAAGACTACAACTCTTCCTATACAAAAAAATCTACATAATGGAAATCAAAAAAGCCAACAAACAATTATCTGATGTTATCACATATGTTGAAAAACTACCATCTAATGAAGAGCATAGTGATTGCAGAGAGTATCAAGGGCATTTAATAAAAATTCCTACACAACGACAATTAGAAAATGCATCTGCTAAATGGTGTTGGAGTCAAGCAGATAATGACTATACAAACTATCTTCTTGAATTAGATCAAGAAAAAAGAGAACAAAACTTCCATGACAATACAGACATCATGGACAACATCATCAACACTATGCTAGACATCACAAATGATAGTGTAGAAGAACTAAAAGAATCCGATTACAAGACCTCAACGAAGATACAGTTAGAATACACTGTATCCCGTACAATAGACTTATTAAACAAGAACCTACGGTTAAATCATAGTAGGCCAACCACAATAAGTAAATCAGATGTAGATGTCGACACCAAAGTCCAGTTTGATGGAGTCGATAATCTCATAGGAGCATTTCATGCTAGCAAAAAAGAATGGGACCGACACAAACAATCCAAATAGTTTGACTCTCGGTGCATTTAGTAACAAGGCACAATCATTCTTATACGAATCAGATGCATTCATCAATATTGCACATGGATCTGTCCGTAGTGGAAAAACCATAGTGGCCACATTCAGATTCCTATTATTCGTACTTGAATCAGATTACTATGAATTCATGATATCAGGTAAAACACGTGATACCATTGAAAGGAATGTAGTACGAGATTTAATCCGAATGATAGAAGGCAGACTACCATACAAATATCGGAAGTTTGATAACTACATTGAAATCCTGGATAAAAAGATATGGTTAGTCGGATTCAGTGATGAAGGAGCCACCGAGAAAGTCAGAGGTATGACAATAGGTGGTTGGTATGCTGATGAATTAACATCAGCCAGCAAATCCACTGTGGAGATGGCCATAACAAGATGCAGTGTTGATGGAGCACAAATGTTCTGGACCATGAACCCAGACAGTCCTTACCATTATATTTACACTGATTATATTACCAACACAGAGTTACTTGAATCAGGTACTGTGAAAGTATGGCATTTCACCCTTGAAGATAATCTACACTTATCCCAAAGATATATCGAGGAACTGAAAAGAGTTAACAGGAAAAGTGAAGTTAACTACAAAAGGAATATCCTTGGTGAATGGGTAATAGCTGAAGGAGTAATCTATGATACTTTCGACACACAGGAAAATGTATATCATGGTGAACATCCAAGAATCGATGAAGTAAACATATCATCAGATTATGGAGTGTCACATGCAACAGTATTCTGTGCAATCGGAGTACAATATAATGAAACTGGTAACCGATACTACCTCTTAGAAGAAACCTACCATAGTGGAGAAGAAACCGGTGTAAGCCAAACCGATAGTGAACGAGTTGAAGATATACTATACTTACAAGAAAAGTATCATCCACGAACATTATTCTTATCACATGATGCCTCAAGTCTAATGGCCGAATGCCAGAAAGACTCAAGAATCACAATGGCAATTGAAAAATATTCTCCGAATGTCTATGAGGACATTAACACTATACAAAACCTATTTAACCAAAACCGTTTCCTAATACATGAATCCTGCAGGAATAGTATTAAACAAGCTCAAGTCTATGCATGGGATAGTAAAGCACAAAGACAAGGGATAGAGAAACCTTTGAAAGTTAATGATGATTGTTGCGATGCATGGCGTGGAGGAATCTGCGGATTAATGAAACGGAAGAATATCCTAGGAACGATTATCGAATTATAACTAAAATGTGGAGGTGAAATATTTGAGTGTAACTGGATGGATCCAAAGGAACATAACCGACAAGATACTACCATCAAACCGTAGCGATAACCAAAACTTACTATACAACCAACTCACCCAACAATACGGATGGGCAAACCAAGAATCCAATAAACCATTAGGAGACTATGACATCTATTATAAAGCAGGAAAGAATGTATTCGTTAACTCTGCCATCAATGCATACTACAACCAACTATTAAGTAATGGTTTCATGGTTAAGAATACTAATAGTGAAGTCATAGATATACCAAGAGTCAATTACGTAACGGGTTTATTCGATGCTCCTGAAGGATTAAGGAGTAATGTCAGGTATAGTCAATTCCTAAGACAGATTGTGCATAGTTACTTATTGACTGGTGATGCATTCATAGAAATCAGTTATGACAAGGTCCTTGACCATGATATAATGAATGGTTTCAAATATATTGCTCCGGAATTGCTTCGATATTATAAAGATACTGAACAGTTCGGTTTCATCGAGAATAGTAATCTTCGTTTTGAACCTGATGAGTTGATCCATATCTATGATATCCCATCACGGAAAGACAATATCTATGGTGAATCCCGTATTGATACTATTGGATTAGCATTATCATTACTCTTTGAATCTTTGAAATATAACAAGGATTTCTTCAAAAACAAAGGACTAGACCCAAATGCAGTACTATCATTTGATAAAGATATGACTGATAATGATTTCATTAATGAGGTTAGCAGATTAGCAGTTCAGGCCAAACAGAAAAGCGGTCGTGGAATGTTAGCTGTGAAAGGAGGTCAAGTATCTAGTGTTAATCGTAATCTCCGTGATGGTGATTACACGAACCTTTTAATTTTATGCCGTAATATCATCTTGAATGGATATAACTGTCCACCATCTATTGCAGGTATCGTAGAGACAAGTAACTTATCTGCTAATACTATTGACTCAGAGATGAGATTGTTTAAATCCCCAGTTAATAGTGTAGCTGAAACCATCGAGGGAGCATTTAATAATGCCTTACAACGTAACGGTTTCCAAGAATCTTTCCATTTTAATCCGATTGATTTAACTGACCAAATGGAAGAGACTCAGATACGAATGATGGAACTTGAATCTGGATTGAAAACTATTAATGAAGTACGTGTTGAGATGGGATTAGAAACTGTTCCATATGGGAATAAACCTTTAGGGTTACAAACTGATGTTAATACTGAACCTATTGATACTGGTAATCAACAACTAGATGAAGCATTTGAATTAATCAGACAAAGCGTAACTAATGTTTATAGAAATTTTGATTATCTGAATGGAGGGTTATTATGAGTAAAGGCATTTACCAATATGTAGATGTTAATAATGGGGATGTTGTTTATATTGGGAGAGATTCCAATATCCATAGAAATCAAAGACATAATGCTCATTTAAACCCATCAAGATATGATGACCAACCATTCAATAAAGTATTACAGAATAACCCTGAACGATACGAATATTCTAAAATATGTGAGCATGACTCTTTATCTGATGAAGAATTAGATTACCTTGAAATTAAAGAAAATCTAAAGCACATCTTTTTACATGGTACTTTGCCAAGACACTCTTACACTATTGGAGGTAGTGGATCCATAGGATTTCATCATACCATCAAAAGTAGGAAAAGGATAAGTGACTCTCATAAAGGTATTGTTCCATGGAACAAAGGCATATCAGGATACCATAATAATCTCTCTGATGAATACAGAAAAGAATTATCTGATAAATGGAAAGGTGAAAATAATCCAAATGCTAATGGATTATCTGCTGAACAAAGAGAACATCTCAGGAAACTAAATACAAAAGATTATGCAAGAATTGTTTTAGGTCCATTTACACCATCAGGTAAACGACAATATAAATTAAAAGGCTCTGATAGTAAGGAGTTAAAAAGGTCTATTGACATTGATAAATTGATTAAATGGTTTACTGAGAATTATCCGGATGAGGAGTTGATTATCCATGAATCAATTGAATATCAATAATTTCATGTTTCAACTTAGTTACAAAGAGCCGTTCAATGCTGAAGAACAATCTTACTACGAGCATATCTGTCAAGGATTGGACAGACAATTAGCCCAGACAGTTGAATGGTTACAATCCAGTGAAGCACGTGAATTCTACAATGAAAGAGCCGAATATTTAGAGTGGCTCTGGAGTCAATATGATTTAGAAGATCAACTGGACAATGTCATTAATTATAATGCATCATCATGCGACATATTCATGGATAACTTTTATCATAACGGTGCATTAGTAGGTTACCAACAGTTAAAGCGTGGTCTTGCTTACACTCCTGCTGATGAAAAGACATTAAACAGTATTCGTTTAACTGATTATGGTTTCATTAAGAACTTGAATAATGACATGAAAGACACCATCCGTAAAACTATTTTTGAAGATGTTGCCCAGGGTAATAGTTATCAGAAAACAATTACCAAGTTAAGAAAACTACCTTTAGAACCTGTAGCGAATGGAAGACTATCTCCCGATGTACGTGCAAGGATGATAGCAAGAACTGAAAGAGCAAGAGCAAGAGGATTTGGTACATTACAAGCCTATGCTAATTATGGTGTTGAATACTATGACTTAATACCACGAAGCAAAGGAGCATGTAATATCTGTTTGGATTTAGCAGATGGAAATCCTTACAAGTTAACTGACTCTACAGCATACATACCAATACATCCTAATTGCATCTGCACTATCAGGGCTCATATACCTGAAGGTGAAACCTTAAGCAGTACACCAGTTGATTTCCCAATTAGTATAGCTGATTATGTTGATTTAACAATGACTCCAGCATCACAAAGAATATAATAAGAACAAACTATGAAAGGATGTGATTAAAATTAAACAACCCGAGTTTATATTACAAAGTACGGTTACACCTAAACACTCCAATGACGACACCAAGATGGTGTTAACAGGAGTTGCATCAACAAGAAACCCAAGCCTTTACGGGGAAGTAATGAGCACCAGTGCATTAGAACAAATGTGTGCTGATGCAATAGGTTTACCTATACTCGCCGACCATAAAGGAGAGTTAGATGCTGTATTAGGTGTTATCGAAAACGCATATATAGAGAACGATGAATTGCATATAGATTTTTCTATATTACCTAAGCATCAAGCTACAATCCAAGAATACCTTGATAATAATATTAGTCTTGGATTATCAATTGGTGGATTAGCTCAAGTAAACTATGACACTAATATTGTTGATTCTATTACGCTTATTGAAGTATCAATCACACCTGTACCTGCTAATAGGGATTGCCACGCTACAGTAAGTGTCAAGCAGAATATTGTAAGTGGCGGATGTTTATATGGTGTGTGCGATGCATTAATCAAACAGAATTTGAAGGAGGATGAAACTATTTCCGCAAATGAAGAACAAATGGAGAAAATCCAACTAGCAAAAACTGAAGACCCAGTACCTGCTAAAGAGGAAACTCCTAAACAAGAAGAAGAAAATGATGAGCCTTTAACTGCAGAAAAGGTTAAAGAAATGATGGATGAAAGATTCGCAGAAGAAAAACAATCTATTATTGACACTGTCCTAGCAGAAGTGAAAGACATGTTAAACAATAATAATCAAGAAGAAGATGTTAAACAATCTGCGGAACCACAACCAGTAGACACACCTGCTGAACCAACAGTTAACATCGAACTAAATACAGATGAACTCGTTGAGAAATTATCTGCCAAAATCTTCGATGGTTTAACCGAACGCAGAGACACATCCAATACTAAAATGGAACAATCCCTAAAAAAAGAACCTGAACCAGTTAAAGAAACTAAAAAGGGCATGACTCCTGAAGAAGCTGCGAAGATGATGGTTCGTAGCATGGAGGACACTGACCCAATTACAAGAGCAATCAATCAAGCTTTAAACCAATAAAAAAAAATTTTTTTTATTAATGGAGGTATAATACTATGCCAGAAGAATTAACAATGAAAGACGTTATCACCAAATTAGACGCAACTAATATTGAATTAGAAGAATTAAAAAGAACCTATCAAGAAACTGCTGATTACCCAACCAGTACTCAAATCGAATACACCGATGTATTAAAAGTCAAAGCATTCGAGAAAGCACCTTTCTTCAGATTCCTTGAAGCAAAAGGCCAAGTATTAGATAATAAAGCAGCAATTGCAGGTTACTTTAATGTTACCGAAGCAGCAAACGGTGCATCATACATTGATGAGTTAGAAGATGTTCCTGGTGCAACTAAAGAAACCATCTCAGAGTTAACTGAGAAAATGAAAACCATTGTAGCACCAATTGAAGTATCTGACTTATCCCGTATGGGTAACACTAAATTTGATATCTTGAAAAGACAAATCGACCGTAAATTCTTGGATGTATTGAACTTAACTGATGTCACTATGACTAAAGGTTTAGGTACCGCTGCAGCTAAAGACTTTAAAGGTATTGAGAAGATCATCTCTACACATACTGATGACTTATCCACTAGTGAAGGTAAAATCTCCGAGTCTGTTATTGATGACATGTTACGTGACATCTATAATGATAATGGTTACACTGACTTAATGTTAGTATCACCTAATGTTGCTAAAATGTTAAAATCATTAACTGCTCCGTACAGGAGATTCAATGATAGTGTTGATATTGGTTTAGGTCATAGAGTATTCACCTACGAATCACTCTTAGGTACTCAAATCCCAGTGATTGTTACACCTAACTTCACTGACCCTAACAAACAAACTAATCCTACTGACACTATCGCATTAATCGACAGTTCAAGTTTAGAGTTAAGAAGATTATTACCACCAACTCTCTTACAAGGGTTACCTACTCAGAAATTAGCTGTACGTAATGCTATCGCAGCATTCCAGACTATGATATGCACAGGCGAGTTCTGTAATGGACTCATAACTGGAATTACCTCCTGCGAATCTAAGTACTACTAGAAAAAGAATGAAAGATTATAGTTTGTCTTTTCATTTTCTTTTTCTAATCTCAAATCTTTTTTTTGAATATAAAAAGTAAAAAGGAGGTTTAATATTGACTTCTTTAGAAGAATTGAAATTTATCATTGACCCTAGATTATATGCTTACTTGGAAGGTTTAGAGGCTAAAGTAGATGGTCGTAAACCTAAAAACCAAGCATATAATAAAGGGAAGAAAGAATAGTGATGGGTGATAATTGATGTTAGATGAGGAAAACCCTACTAATGGGGATGAAACCCCAGTTACTGAAGAGTCCTCAATCATCACTGTTGAGGAATTGCAGAATCGTCTTCGTCTAGCAGATATTGATTATAGTAAATATACAGATGAAGACCTATCAAATCTTATTGATTTAACCCTAGAAGAAATTGAAGCTGAAACTGGTTTACCTATAACTTATCCCCGTTTAATCGTTGAATATGAAGATTTATTCAGGGGTAAAGTATATGAAACTGATTTTTATCCTATTGAATGTTGTGAAATCCGTTTAGATGATGAATTATTAGAAGATGTTCATCGT
>Ga0326512_10002227_pt1 | contig 14356 bp, 20 predicted proteins | sample 1_2617_0518_D_FD_203652 | JGI IMG/M metagenome (GOLD analysis project Ga0326512, IMG submission 203652) | Bovine rumen microbial communities from UC Davis, California, United States - 1_2617_0518 | ecosystem: Host-associated > Mammals > Digestive system > Stomach > Rumen | place: USA... | reverse complement strand
TCTCATTGTCCTTGTTGATCCAAGCATTGATAACAAAGAGGGCACCAAGAATCATCAGAATGGCTGCTTGGCCAATCTTTATCCATTTATAAACGTCAATTCGACTATCATTCACTTGTTCTTTTTTCATAGATATTTCTCCGACCTAACTATTATAATGAAAAACAACAAAGAAAGAATTGAAATCATGAAAAATAACCAAATTTATAAAATATATGAAGCTTTATCGGCAATTGCAGATAAACGCTATGAGATAAAAGAGGACTGTTATCTTATTTTTTCTTCTGATCATAGCAAAGCCTATACCGTCAAAAACCAAGGAAATCTATATTCCAGCAATGATAATGCCACTTTGTGGCAACACTATGCTGGATATCCGATATTGACCGTTTTATTTCTCCAGCAAAGATTAGCCTACCAGGAAGAATTTCTTCCCTATTTCAAAGATATTCCATGGAAGAGTCTAAACAGCAAATACAAGAACGATTATGAAAAGTCTCTTCAAGAAGCCTTCCAGTCTCTTGAAAAAGAAACCATCGAGAACATCAACAAGTCTTGTCAGAATATACTAGAAGAACTCTCTTCACTTTCTCTGACCATCAAAGGAAATCGTGTTCCTCTCATTAAAGAAAAAGTCAAATAATCCTTGCGTGCGTAATGTATATATATAAAATATATATAAGACTTTGTTGTTTTTTTGGGGGTCGAAGTATATAATATGCCTACATGCGTTTTTTGTGCGCATTAATTACATTGTTATTTAGGAGGGAATAAACCTATGAAACGTACTTATCAGCCAAGCAAAATCAAGAGAGCTCATACCTGTGGCTTCAGAGCCAGAATGGCTACCAAGAACGGTAGAAAAGTCTTAGCCAGAAGAAGAGCTAAGGGCAGAGCTCATTTAACTCAGGCCTAAATCCTGAGTTCTTTTTCGGTTGCAACAATGGAAAAAGAATATCGTTTAACGAAGTCTCAAGATTTCAAAACAGTCCTAGACCAAAGACATTGCGCCGGAAAGAATTCGTCCGTTTCGGTATTCTATGCTGAAAACAACGGCTTACACGCACGCATAGGCATTTCGGTATCCAACAAAATCGGAAATGCCGTGACTCGTGTGAAGGTCAGAAGACAAATTCGGGCTCAGATCAATCTTACAGATGTCCTTTCTAAGCCTTATGACATCGTCATCATCGCTCGTTCAGGGTATCTGGAAAAGACATTTCAGGAAAACACTGAAATATTGAAGAAATTTTTCTTACGACTGGGCTCTCCACTAAAAGGGGAAAAGCATGAGAAATAATTCGAACAGATTATTCAAACGTCTGATGGTTCTCTTCGCGGGAATCATCGGTGTTTTTGGTTTGTCTAGTTGTACTAAGACATTCACCACCGTTCAAGATCAGGCCAACCAGCTTTTTGCTTATTATGGTAACCTCTATAGCGAGAGTGTCGACTTAGAAGAAGACACTACCGGCTACAGCAACACAACTTTACAGAACACCAATCGTGAAGCTTTGTTTACCAGCTTAAGTGAAAGCAAAGGTTATTCCAGCGTCGATAAGAAGTTCCTCAGCTACATGAATGCTCGTGTAGAAGATGAAGCTGCAGAAACTTATGAATTATGGACCAATGGCGCTTTAGCCACTGAAAATGAAGAAACTGCCAAGCAGATTGCCAAACACGTTGCAATCTATGCTGGTCTTGATGATGAAAACGTCAAAGTCACTTCTTTATTTGCCAATCTTGATTCCTGGTACAAGTTAGCTGTCACCGGCGAAGACTATCTTGCCAATGATGGTACCATCTATGAAGCTCCAGGCGTCTTATATTCACCAAGTGCTGGTTACATCGCTACCTTGAAGAGCAGCTTAACCACGAAGGTCAATTCCTTACGTGCTGGTTACTCTCCAGAAAGCAGAAACTTCACTCATGGTGGTTCTACCGTCTATATCGAAGGTAAAACCTGGGGTCAGGCCTTTGCCGAATATGGCTTCTTAGAAGGCTTATTCGTCTATCCATTCGGTTGGATCGTCCATCAGATTTCGACGGTGGATCTCACCAATGGTTGGTGGCAGATTCTCGCCATCATCGTCGTCACTGTCTTAGCCCGTTCCTTAACCGTCGTCTCCACCTATATCCAGACAAAGACACAGGCTAAACAGCAGAGAATTCAGCCATTACTCAATCAGTTACAAAAGAAATATCCAAATAGTCAGACCGATCCAGACCAGCGCCGTGCGATGGCTATGGAACAGTCTCAGCTCATGAAGAAGAACAAAGTCCATCCACTTCTTCCAATGCTCTTCATGATCTTACAATTCCCACTCTTCATCTGTGTCTGGGCCGCCTTACAAGATAGCGCTGCCTTAGCCTCAGGTAATTGGTTGGGATTATCCTTAACAACAGTTGTCAGCACCTGTTTCACCAGCTTTGCCACAACAAGTGGTGCTCTGACTGGTATCTTCATCTTCATCTTCATGACCGTTGCTAACGTCTTAGCGAGTGCTACATCCTTGTTCTTCAATACCTGGAGAACCAAAAACTTCGGTACCGTCGCCACCCAGATGGGTCCTGACGGTAAGCCAGTCGATCCAAACAAGTCCATGAAATGGATGACCATCATCATGTCGGTCTTCATCGTCTTCATGGGTTGGAACTTACCTGCTGGTATGGGTATCTACTGGTTGTTAGGTTCTCTCATCTCCATCTTCCAGACTCTCATCATGGAACTCATCCAGACCAGAAATCGTCATAAATTTGCCGAAAACACTGGTGATGGTTCCACACTTGCCGCTGTCAGAAGAAGCAAACATCACTCTTCTACCAAAGCTGAAGCTGATAAAAAGGCCGCTAAGAAGAACAAATCTGATAAGCCAATGTGGAGGTAATATCCTATGAATAAATACGAAGGAAAATCTGAAGAAGAAGCCGTTAAGGCTGCATGCGCTGACTTAGGTATCGCTGACCCAAAGACCTTGAATTATCAGGTCATTTCCGTCAAAAAGACCTTATTCAGCAAAACCGTTACCATCGGTATCTACAGCATCAATGACGTCATCGTCTTCGCGGATGACTACATCAAGCGTTGCTTACGCGCCTTAGGTTTAGAAGGTTCTACGGAAGCCAAGTATGAAGATGGTGTCATCAAACTCAACATCGTCACTGCTAAAAACAAGAACGTCATCGGTAGAAATGGTGACACGCTCCGTTCCATCAACGAATTGACTCGCTCTGCCTGTTTCAATCGTTTCGGTGGTCACTATCGTATCCTTCTCAACTGCGACGGCTACAAGGAAGTCAAATATTCCAAGTTCGCTTCTGTCGCCAGAAGATATGCGAGAGATGTTCAGCGCACTCATGAAACCATCATTCTTGATCCAATGACTTCTGACGAAAGAAGAATCATTCATCAGGCTTTATCTGACATGCCAAACATCAAGACGCAGTCCTTAGGTACTGGTCATAAGAGACATGTTACGATTCAGTACGTTCCTGATGGTGTCAAAATTCCAGCTGACGAAGAATAATCGAATCTACTAAGAGGCTCTTCCGAGCCTCTTTTCTTTATATATATAAGGTATATATTCAGATTGAATGAATCACCTATTTTACAGACAAGAAAAAGGGATTGCCAACAATGACAACCCCTGATTTTCCGATAGGATTTGGAATTATTCAGCTTTTGTGGCAAGCTGAGCAGCCATGTTAGTAACAAAATTACCCTTATCAAGTTTGACAACGTCAGCGATGATAGAGGCAATCGATTTAGAGTTGGCAGCACCATGGGCTTTGAAGACAACCTTCTTAGCACCAAGGACAATCGCACCACCAAGTTCATTATAGGCAAACATGTTATAAAGCATGTTGGCGGTCTTTTCATCACCATTCATCTGAGCGACCTTCATGCCGATCAGACCAACCGCTTCCGCATTCTTTAAAATCAAATTGCCAGAGAAACCATCACAGGCAACAACATCACATTTATCAAGGAAGACATCACTACCTTCGATATTGCCGATGAAGTTGAGATTGGATTGCTTGAAGATTGGGAAGGCGGCTTTACGGATAGAGTCACCCTTGGTATCTTCTTTGCCGACGTTCATCAGGCCGACACGAGGAGATTCAATACCACAATAAGACTTCATCAAGGCAGTGCCAAGCTGAGCAAACTGGAATAATTTATCTTCTCTGATTTCAATGTTTGCACCACAATCGACAAGACAGACATTTCTCTGCTTGATATTGAGAAGGATTGCAGCTAACGCTGGGAAAGCAACACCTTCTAAAAGACCGATATGTCTGATAGAAGAAACAAGCAGCATACCCGTTGGACCAGCGGAGACAACACCGGCGACTTCATCGTTATCTTTGGCATAGTCAAAAGCATCGACCATGGAGCAATGGCCCTTGAAACGAAGCATGGCCATAACATCATGAATGGATGGATCTAACGGAAGAGAATCGATGATGACATAGTCTTCCACCTTCTCACCATTATCCACCAACGTCTTTTCAATGTCAGCTTTGATACCGACTAAGACGAGCTGATATTCGGGATTTTGTTTTCTAGCGGCAATGGCACCAAGAATCAAGACGCTTGCGTCCTGATCAGCACCAAGCGTATCAATGACAATTTTTCTCATTAGTTAATACCTACCAATAAATCATAGACGTCCTGCTTACCATCATAAGCACCGACTTCAAGATTTGGATATTTTTCCATGATATGGTTGGCGATCTCTTCAGCCTGCGCTTCATTTAAAGTCTTGCCATAGAAGAAGAATAATGTTTCTTTATCTTCAATACCTTTGACGTGGCAAAGCATATCATCAACAGCAGCCATCAAGGTTTCATCACAACCGACCAACTTGCCGTTGACACCCTGGATATAATGACCCTTGATGCATTCAACACCATCCGCAGAAGTATCTCTGACAGCTTTGCAGATGAAGCCAGAAGTAATCCATTCATTTTCTTCCTTCATGGAATCAAAGCATTCATCGACGCTTTCTTCATCACCCATGATCATACTTAAGCAAGCATAACCCGCTGGGATGGTCTTGGTCTCTAAGACTTTGACGTTGCTATCCTTATATAACTGGGCAGCCTGATGAGCAGCCATCAAGATATTGGATTCATCTGGTAAGACGATGATGTCATCGGCGTTAGCTTCCTTGAAAGCGTCGATGAGTTCGGCGCTGGAAGTGTTCATGGTGCTACCACCATTGATGACGACATCACTACCCAAATCCTTGAACATCTGAATGATACCATCGCCCTGAGCGATAGAGACAATCGCATACTTCTTTCTGGTCTGCTGTTTCTTTTCTTTGGCATCATTGACGTTCTTATTCTGAAGCGTCATATTCTCCATCTTGAAGGTCAAGAATTCACCAAAACGCTGAGCGTATTCGATGACTTCATATGGCTTCTTGGTATGGATATGAACCTTGACAATGGTACCGTTCTGGAAGCAGACGATAGAATTGCCGTGTTCATGTAAATAGGCGATAAAAGCCTGTAAATCAAAGTTGGCAAGGTCGATCTTAGCAGTCTGTAACTGTAAGAGGAATTCAGTGCAGTAACCATATTCTAAGATGGAATCCTGGTTGAAGAGAGAAAAGTCATAGGTAGGAAGCATAGAGGAGCCTTCATGGACTGGAGACTCTTCTACAGAATCACTTTCACCAGTGAAGAACTGTAAGAAACCTTCAAAGATGGTGAGTAAACCTTTACCACCAGAATCGACAACACCAGATTCCTTCAAGATAGGAAGAAGATTTGGTGTGTTGTCTAAGGAAACCTTCATGGACTGAACGACCATGGAGAAGAAAGACATGAACGTGACGGTCTTGTAATCAATCGTGTTACGAATCGATTCAATACCTTCTCTAGCAACCGTAAGGATCGTACCTTCGGCTGGTTCATCAACGGCCATATAGGCCACCTGATAAGCCTGAACCATCGCTAAAGCAAATTCAAAAACGTTGACTTCCTTTTTGCCTTCTAAGCCTTTAGAAAGGCCATTGAAATAACGAGAAGAAAGAACACCGGAGTTACCTCTAGCACCTAAAAGCATGCCAGTAGATAAATCCTCAGCTACTTTGGAGATATCCTCATTTTCCTTGATCTGATGAAGACCATTGGCAAGAGTCAATCTCATGTTTGTACCTGTATCACCATCAGGAACAGGGAAGACATTCAAATCGTTAATCGCCTGATAATGTGCGGACAAATTATTGAAACCACACTGAACAATCTGCTGAAAAAGAATGCCGTTAATTACTTTACAATCCATAGTCGACTACTCACCTAAAATGGTGACCTCTTTGCCATAGAAGTAAGAAATAATAGTCTGAGGACCACAGGATGCGCCGAGAATTGGACCAAGTGGGTTCATGAAGTATCTAGCGAACTTCACACCCTTGGCTTCGACCATAGCAATAATAGCCTTAGCATCATCTTCGCAGTCAGCGTTATCGATAGCCAACCAGTTCTTTTCTGGTTCGATAGCGTTATCGACGATAGACTGAGCGATTTCTTCTAAAGCGGCTTTTCTACCACGAACCTTCTTGTAAGCATAGTTGTTGCCCTTGACATCAGAGATGATGATTGGCTTGATGCCAATGATGTTACCAAAGAAGGCAGCACCGGCTTTGACTCTACCGGCGTTCTTTAAATAAGTTAAGGTACCGACAGTAGCGAACTGGTTATATTTGAGTTTTTCTCTTTCGGTGATAGCAGCAACTTCATCAATGGTCTTGCCTTCCGATCTTAAAAGGCTAGCCTTGATACCCATGAAGCCCTGACCCATACCAGAGTTGAGAGCATCGATGACGATAATCTTGGCATCTGGTCTCTGTTCCATGATCTGCTTGGCAACTTTGGCACCGAGCTTGACAGAACCGGATAAAGCAGAAGAACAACCGATGTATAAAACATCCATACCCTTGTCGAGGTATTCGTTGAACTTGCTCTTATATTCGTCTTCCGTAACCAACTGAGTGTATGGTCTGGTACCACTCTTCATAATTTCGTAGAATTCCTTTGGAGACATATCTGGCCAAGCCAAATCAGCGGCATAGACTTTGTCGTCCAAGGAGACACCCATCTTACAATAGTCAAGGTCGAATTCTTTTAAGTTGTCGACGGTGAGGTTGCAAGTGGAGTCGAGTAAAATAGCGTAATTTCTCATAATATTCCTCCTATCGGAATCGCTTTTCTTATTATATAAAATTCGAAAGCGCTTTAAAAATATATTTTATATGTATAATGTATTTTTTATCTTAAAAAACTGGGTTTCTACCCAGTTTCTATCTTTTGAAGATGTTGAATCCTACCAATCCAAGTAAGGTGATGACCCCACCAGCAATGGTGATAATCCATCCTAATGTCTGTTGGCTTGGAATCAAAGCTAAACCGATCCACAAAGCGGAGAACGCGAGGATTGTCAAGACACATAGCAAGGTCAACTTTGCATTGCTTGCTTTAGAATGACTTTTCTTTAAAGAGTCGTTATTATTCATATTTTTTGACATAATCTTATCTCCTTAACCTAGAACACAAACGCATAAAGACCTAAGAATACCAGAACACCGATTTGACAAAGCAAACCGAGATAAATGGTCAAAGAGAAATAGCTCTTATCGGTCTTATGATGAGCGACGATTCTTCCTAAAAAAGCACCGATAGCACCATTGAGAACTGCTAGACCTAAGAGCGTTTTCTCTTTTGTTCTCATAGCACCTTTTACTGCGAGTTTTTTGTCATGAAGAAATGCGACAAAAGCAAATAGTGACATCAAAACAATCAAGCCTGCATCAATAATAAATAACCACGTGTGATAGCTGAACATATATTTTGCTCCTTAGTAATGTATTTATTGTAATCCTTCTTAGTCCTCAATAAAATATCAAATTGTGCCAAAAAGGCACGTTAAAAGGCCGTTTTCACGGCCTTGAATTCGCTTTAATAATAGTAGAACATCTCCGTTTGGAATGAACCTAGAAGACCGACTTTCTGTTTGACCTTCATAATCAGACGAAGTTCTTTTTGTCCATCTGGACGAGGTAAGATTTCAAATAAGGAATAATACTTGCGGTCCGCTTTATATACCAAAGCCAGGCGACCTTGCGAAACTGGCAATTTATCCATGTTGACCGTTTCAAATTCGACTACTTCGAAATTATATTCATGACCACCATGAATATCAGCGGCTTTGATATCTTTTGGTGTGATGACATAGCTTGCCATCATCTCCTTACCACGAAGATATTTCTTTTCTACCTCTTTGGTGTTGATGCCAAAAGAATTATCCGGCTTAAATGGATAAGTGGATTTCTCACATCTGCGCCACAAATAATCGATAATGTTTTCGCTGCTAAATAGGTTGGTTCTAGTTTCATAAAGATTCTCATCAAACTGTCCCATAGCTCTTGTCCTCTTAAATGTATTATAACAAAATTTTGTGCATTCGTTAATAAAGTTTCAAAATAGCATTCTTATAGGCCCTATTAGCAATTGCTTATTGGCTCTATTTTTTAGGTGTTTAACCCCCTCATTTCATATATAATAAATTAGTGGTTTTACTTAAACAAAAATGTAAATAACAGGAGGAACAGACATGTCCAAAGCAGACAAAATATTTATTGACAATATGAACGACATTCTCAACAATGGTGTTTGGGATACCTCTTATCCAGTCAGACCTCATTGGGATGATGGAACTCCAGCTCATACGGTCAAGAAATTCGGTGTCGTCAATCGTTACAACCTTCAGGAAGAATTACCTATTCTGACCATCAGAAAGACAGCTTTTACCAACTGTCTTGATGAACTTTTATGGATCTGGCAGAAGAAGTCCAACAATGTCCATGAGTTAAACTCTCATATCTGGGATTCCTGGGCCGATGAGACTGGTTCTATCGGTAAAGCTTATGGTTATCAGTTAGGTAAGAAAGCCATCTATCCAGAAGGTGAATTCGACCAGGTCGATAGAGTCTTATTCGATTTGAAGAACAACCCACATTCCAGAAGAATCATGACCAACATCTATAACTTCGAAGATCTTCATGAAATGCACCTTTATCCATGCGCTTATTCTATGACCTTCAACGTCGCTGGTGATACCTTAAACGGCATCCTCAATCAGCGTTCTAATGATATGTTGACAGCAAATAACTGGAACGTTTTACAGTATTCCTTATTGATCATGATGTTTGCTCAGGTCTCTGGTTTAAAACCAGGTGAACTTGTCCATGTCATCTCGGATGCCCATGTCTATGATAGACACGTTGATTTGGTCAAAGAAGTCATCGCTAAGCCACAGCATAAAGCCCCAACTCTCAAAATCAATCCAAACATCAAAAACTTCTATGACTTCAGAGTCGAAGACTTTGAACTAGTCAATTATGAATATGAAAAATTAGGAAAGAAAATCCCAGTAGCTATCTAACATGTTAAGAGCAATATTACACGCAGATTCCAAATGGGGAATCGGTAAGAAGAACGACCTTATGTTCTCCCTTCCCAAAGATATGAAGTTCTTCCGTTCGACCACCAAGGGTCATACGGTTGCCATGGGTGAAAACACCCTTATCTCCTTTCCCAACTCTCAACCATTAAAAAACAGAACAAACATTGTTCTATCTCAAGACGATACACATAACTATGAAGGAGTTGTTAACGTTCATTCTTTCGAGGATTTCTTGAAAACAATCAAAGAATATCTTGAAAAAGATGATGTCTTCATCATCGGTGGAGCCTCTATTTACCGTCAGATGGTTCCGTATTGTGATGAAGTTCTTCTCACCAAGGTCAAAGCTGATGGTGGGGCTGAAGTCTTTTTCCCAAATTTGGATGAAGATCCTAATTATGAGATGACTTATGCCTCTGAAGAAGAGGAAGATAATGGATTGATGATTCAATTCACTACCTACACCAATAAAAATCCACAGAAATTATAAATTTAAGCTCGGGGTCACTCCCGAGCTTTATTTCATGATAGCGTGTAAGACTTGATCTGTCATTGTCTCAACATCTTCTTGATAGTTATTTTTCGCCCAAGAGATCGAGACGTTATATAAGATACCAGCATAAATATAAGGTACCAGTTCCGCATCATCAATTTTTAATTTCTTGAACATATCGGCAAAGGATTTATTTAAATAATCCAAATAAATACCCTCTAGATGATTCTTCAAAATACAATCAAACTCTTTACGATGATTGCGCATGCCTTGGAACGCTGCTCTGACTTTGGCAGTCTGATCTAACTGAATATCCAAAGCAGGATAAACCTTAGTGAATTCATCCTGAGAACGTAAGAAGAAGGATTTGACAATATCTTCTTTGGAAGAGAACAAACGATAATAGGAAAGACGACTCACACCAGCTTTCGCACAGATCTGGGTGACCGTAATCTTTTCAAAGTCCTCTTTTTCCATCAAAAGGAATAAGGCATCGATGATGTAATCTTTGGCAAATGTTTCCATAACGGGTATACCTTAACACAAAACATAGCAATTTGTTTCCTTGATATAACAAACAAATTACCTTTGTTATATTGCTATTGTTGTCTCTTGCTTGGGTTTTTAAAATGATAGCGTCAAATAAGGAGAAACGAAAAATGAACGAACAAGAATTACAGGAAGTCAAAAACATCAAAGCCCAGTACGAAGATATCGAAGTCAGTAAATTAGAGAAATTAAAGAAATTAGATCAAAAGGTTCATCGACCAAGTGAAGTCTTCGCTTATGTCTTTGGGTCTCTCTTCACTTTGATCTTAGGTGTTGGTATGTGCTTATCTATGAAGGTCATCTTCACTTCTTGGGATTTTGGCTTCTATGCCGGCATCATCATCGGTGTTATCGGTTTGCTAGGTATTGGTTTAAATCCAATCTTATTTAAGAAAATTCGTGCCAATTCCAAAAAGAAACATCAAGAAGAAATCTTACAGCTTTCTAATGAGATTTTATCTTCCAACGCCACCCCTGAAACCAGCAAATAATTACCATATAAATGTTTCCAAGTACAGAAATGTCCAACCTCAGGTTGGACATTTTTAATTGTCGATGATTTGCCAATCAATAGGTGCAAGACCACTCTCTTCCAGATGCTGATTTACCTTCTTGAAGCAATCAGAATTAAAGAAACCTCTTGATGCACTTAACGGACTTGGATGTGCGGTATGAACAATACGAGCTTTAGGATTATGAATCAACTCTTTCTTCTTTAACGCATAATTACCCCATAAGAGATAGACAATCGGTTGATCTAATTGATCAAGAATAGAGATGACAGCATCAGTAAAGGTTGTCCAACCGAGTTTAGAATGAGAATTGGCTTCTCCTTCTTTGACGGTCAAAGATGCATTTAATAACAAGACACCTTGCTTAGCCCAGGCTTCTAATCCACCGTTATGACGTGGTCTTGGATATCCGTATTCGAGATTCAATTCTTTATAAATGTTGATAAGAGACTTGGGTAAGATGATTCCTTCCGAAACAGAGAACGCTAAACCATTTGCCTGACCATCTTCATGATAGGGGTCTTGACCAAGGATGACGACTTTGACATCTTCTGGTTTGGTCAAAGAAAAAGCACGGAACACCTGATCACAGGGTGGATAGACTCTCTCTTGCTCATAGCAAGAAGAGACGGTATCAATCAGATTCTGATAATACGGTTTGGTGATTTCATCTTTCAGTAAATCTTTCCAGGCTTCTGGTAAAGATTCCAATTGATGTTTAATCTCTGTCTTCGTCATCGTCGTCCTCACGATCTCTTTCTTCTGGATGTTGTTCGTAATACTGACTTCTCTGCTTCATGAATAAAGAAATATCCTTCACCATAGAATAACCGAGAACTAATACAGCAGCGACAGCGATAAATATTGCTACCAAAGCATAAATAGCCCAATTATAAAGAACGTTGATAACAATACTGGTAGCAAGAATGACCAAAGATACAAGAAAGAGCCATACGGATGGATGCTCATTTAATCTGAATTTCATGATATATACCTCAAAACAATGACAATATTATATATGATAAAGACCAGTCTTGCGACTGGTCAGTTTAATCTTTGAACCATTCTGACTTGATGAACTTCATCGTCTGTTCTAAGTCTTCATCTTCAATGGCGGCGATAGCAAATAAATAAGATGGCATCGGTAGAGCTTTATCAATATCAAACTCTACTTTATCTCCTACTTCACCTTCGCCTTTGACGATATAATAACGGTTGTTGCTAAGAACAAGAAGTTTGTCCTCTTTGATAACTAAAATTTCACCTGTTTTCATTTGTGTACCTCCTTGGGTTGGTATACTATAAAGAGAGTCTATCAAATTTAAAAACTTGGTAGTGCTCCCACGCTCAGACTGTATGTCACACATCATAAATTGTCAGTTTTTTGTAATAAAATCACGAATATTTATTAAAAATCTCTAAAAATACCATCAGAAAGGAATTTAAAAATCAATATGTCTCAAAAACTTTGTGTTGTTTTCCCTGGTCGTAGATACTCTTGTGATCGTTCACTTCTTTATTATCCTTCTTGCTATCTTCAAAGACGCGGATTTGAAATGATCTATCTTCATTATGACGCTGATCGAGAAACCAAAGATATGATACCTTTGTCAGAAAACTTTGCTGCCGCTTATAAGGAAACAGAAAAAGTCTTAGCTGACATCGATTTTGCTAAATATGATGAAATCATCTTCTTATCAAAATCTTTAGGTACGGTAGTCGCTAGTCAATATGGCGCTGATCACCATATTGATCATCTCACCCACATCTATTTCACACCCGTCGATAGAATGCTTCCTTTTATCAAAGAGAATGATTTAATCTTTGCGGCTAGAACTGATTCCTATATGGAGAATACCACTGCAAAATTATCCCATTTCCCACATGCTCATATTCTTGATATCGACTCTCATTCCATGGAAGATAGAGAGGATGAACTTCATTCTTTAAAAATCATGGAAGAAGTCATGAAGATTCTTCAGGAATTCTACAAGTAAGAAATTTTGTGTTTTCCAGCTTTGATTTCCAATTTCGCCCAAGTCAACGGCATACTTTTTAGTTCACATACGACGGTTCATTCAAAGTTGCTTACTTCTTCTAGAATGAACCTTTTTCTTTGCTATAATTTGATTGTTTCATACGAAAGAAAGAGGTTATCTATCATGTATCAAGAATTACAAAAAGGTTGGTTAGAAGTTATCTGCGGACCTATGTTTGCCGGTAAGAGCGAAGAACTCATTCGTCGCGTTAAAACCCTCACCTATGCCCACCAGAAAATCATCGCTTTTAAACCAGCCATCGATAACCGTTATGATAAAACAGCTATCGCTTCTCACGATGGTGAGAAGTATCAGGCTTACGCTGTCAGAAACACCCAGGAAATCGATGATCTTGTCACTCCTGATGTTCAGGTAGTAGCCATTGATGAAGTTCAGTTTTTTGGTGACCCTATTGTCGATTTGGTCGAGAAATTTGCCGATCGTGGCATTCGTGTCATCGTTGCTGGTTTGGATACGGACTTCAGAGGAGAACCTTTTGGTCCTATGCCAGTTCTATTAGCTAGAGCAGAATTTGTCACTAAACTTACCGCGGCTTGTACTGTCTGCGGTTGTGCTGCTACTAGAACACAGCGTTTAGTCAACGGGGAACCCGCCAACTATGATGACCCTGTCATCCAGGTTGGTGCCAAGGAATCTTATGAAGCCCGTTGTAGAAAACACCACATTGTTCCTGGTAAGCCAAAAAACAATTAATTCGATTTAACCTACAAAACGAACCCTTAATATTGATACAATATTAACATCATGGGTTTTAGTGATATCAAAAATAAGTTCTTCAGCCGTAAAAAAACGGCCAATGAAGATAAAAACAATAATAAACAGACAGAAGAAATGGTAAAGGTATCCAAAGATACCACCATTTTAAGTAAAGAAGAAATTCAGAAACACGCTGATGTCAAACCGCCACTGAGCGTTCGTCAGCTCCCTTTAGACACCCCTCGTTATCAACCAAAACTGGATCAAGGTTTAAATGAAGAACAGGTCAACCAACGTAAAGAAAGTGGCTTGACCAACACTTCTAAATTAAGAACTTCTAAGAGCATCGGCCGCATCATTTATGAAAACGTTGTGACCTTCTTTAACATGCTTCTTTTTGGTATTGCCTTGCTGTTGATTATCTTCCAGCAATCCACCCAACTTACCTTCCTTGTCATCGCGGTGGTCAATACCGCTATCGGTATCTTCCAGGAAATCAAGGCCAAATACACCATCGATAAATTAAAACTGGTCACCTCAAGTTCCTTTGAAGTTCTCCGCAATGGTAAAA